>CETK01131303.1_pt1 | contig 22254 bp, 24 predicted proteins | sample 361431 | NCBI WGS metagenome assembly CETK01 (sample SAMEA2622452, study PRJEB7988) | marine metagenome | biome: marine biome (ENVO:00000447); feature: surface water layer (ENVO:00002042); material: "saline water (ENVO:00002010), including plankton (ENVO:xxxxxxxx)" | depth 5 m | reverse complement strand
CAAACGTAAAATCTATATTAAACTTTAAGTACTATGACGCAATACCTCAACTTTTCAGCCTCCTTTATTTATATATTTGGTTCACTAAACCAAAAAAATGAAAAATAAACAGACTTATTGGAAAACCAATTTGAAATATTTGGTTATACTATTATCTATATGGTTTACAGTTTCCTATGGCTTCGGGATCTTATTGGCCGACCAACTCAATCAAATTCAAATGGGAGGTTTTAAGTTGGGTTTCTGGTTTGCTCAACAAGGAGCTATTTTTATTTTTGTGATTCTGATTTTTGTATACATATATCTGATGAATCGATTGGATCGAAAATTTAAAAATAAAAAATAATGGAATTGCAATATTGGATTTGGATAGCCGTAGGACTGAGTTTTACCCTTTATATTACAATTGCCATTGCTTCAAGAGCTTCATCTACAGGTGAATTTTACATTGCAGGTAAGGGTGTTCCCCCCATCGCCAATGGGATGGCCACTGCCGCCGATTGGATGTCGGCCGCTTCATTTATTTCGATGGCTGGGATCATTTCTTTCAATGGTTATGATGGATCAGTATACCTAATGGGTTGGACAGGTGGCTATGTTTTGCTGGCACTTTTATTGGCACCTTACTTAAGAAAATTTGGAAAATTTACGGTTCCAGATTTTATTGGTGATCGCTATTATTCTAATGTGGCGCGAGGCGTGGCTGTTTTTTGTGCTTTGATAGTCTCATTTACATATATCGCCGGACAAATGCGCGGAGTAGGTGTGGTGTTTTCGCGTTATTTAGAGGTTGATATTACTACAGGTGTACTTATCGGAATGTTAATAGTTCTTTTCTATGCAGTATTGGGTGGAATGAAAGGTATTACTTATACACAAGTGGCTCAGTACTGTGTGCTGATTTTTGCCTTTATGTTGCCAGCTATCTTTATTTCTTTAATGATTACTGGTAATGCAATTCCTCAAATTGGCTTTGGATCGACAGGTAGTGATGGGGTTTATCTGCTAGATAAATTAGACGGTTTACATCGTGAATTGGGCTTCCACGAATATACCTCGGGTAAAAAAACAATTTTGGACGTATTTCTTATTACTGCTGCGCTGATGGTTGGAACGGCAGGATTGCCTCATGTTATCGTTCGATTTTTTACTGTAAAAAAAGTTAGTGATGCCCGAAAATCTGCAGGTTGGGCTTTACTTTTTATAGCCATTTTGTATACTACAGCTCCTGCCGTAGCAGTTTTTTCCAGAACGAATTTGATTGAAACCGTAAGCAATAAATCATATAACGCCCTACCGGAATGGTTCAACAAATGGGAGGCTACTGGACTGATTACCTACGTGGATAAAAACCAAGACGGCTTGGTTCAATATTTGGCTGACTCCCAACTCAACGAATTGAAAGTTGACGCGGACATTATGGTTTTAGCCAATCCTGAGATTGCCGATTTACCCAATTGGGTAATAGCTATTATGGCAGCAGGAGCTTTGGCGGCAGCACTCTCAACGGCTGCAGGACTCTTGCTTGTTATCTCTTCTTCTGTATCCCACGACTTGATAAAAAAAATGATCAAACCTGATGTGAGTGAAAAAGGGGAATTGATTGCCGCCCGCTTGTCTGCAGTGGGTGCTGTGATTTTGGCTGCCTATTTTGGCATCAATCCCCCAGGTTTTGTTGCTGCAACTGTTGCACTGGCTTTTGGCCTAGCTGCTGCCTCGTTCTTTCCCGCCATAGTTATGGGAATTTTTAGTAAACGAATGAATAAAGAAGGTGCGGTTGCAGGTATGGTGGTCGGAATACTTTTGATGTTATTTTATATGACTAAATTCAAATTCGGATGGTTTGGCGGTGGGACTGAAAAAGATTGGTGGTTAGGAATCTCACCTGAGGGTTTTGGATCTTTTGCCATGATGGTCAATTTCATCGTATCTATTGCCATATCAAGATTTACCCCTGCTCCAGATACCGAAATTCAGAAACTGATTGAAGACATCAGAAATCCCGATGAGGAATAAAATTATTTTTAAAGCTTTTTAAAGGGTTTAATCATTTACGTTCAACCCTCATTAATAGGATTTTTTTAATGGATATAATAAATTGTAACTAACGTAACTTTAATTTAGATTTTTGAAAAAAGAACTTCGTTTGTTTTTATCAATGCTGCTGATTATTTTTTTGAATAAAGGATGCATCATAAAAAAAAATGACTCCTTAGAGGAAATTGAAATAACAAAAATTCTGATGTATCTGGATTGGCCGAATATGGCACGTTATGATGCACAAAACAAAGAAGTAAATCTGGAAAAAAACAATGACCGTGTTGTCTTTATGGGAAACTCTATCACTGAGGGCTGGTCTCATCATATGCCTGAGATGTTTGACAATCAAACATACATTAATAGGGGTATAGGTGGTCAAACAACTCCTCAGATGCTTTTGCGTTTTAGACAGGATGTGATTGCACTCGAACCTAAGCTTGTTGTTATACTGGCCGGTACAAATGACATAGCAGGGAACACACCGCTGAAGGATTTAGAGACTGTGGCAGGTCATTTGTTTTCTATGGCTGAGTTGGCGAGTGAGAATGACATCAAGGTAATTTTGTGTTCCGTTATTCCGGCTGCGGAATATCCATGGAGAAAGGGTAAGAATCCTCACATTAAAATCCCTCAGCTTAACCAAATGATCCGAAATTATTGTGATAAAAATGATCATTATTTTTTGGATTATTTCAGTGCAATGACTGATGGTGATAATGGCTTGATTGAAAGTTATGGATACGACGGTGTGCATCCTGATGATGACGGGTATAGGGTAATGTCAGAATTGGTCGAGAAGGCAATAGATGAATTACTTGATCGATAATAATATCCCGAATTAACTGAATTTTAAGGTTGAGGCCACTACCTTTTCAATGATTTTTAAATCAGAGATGGGTTCGCATTTACCTGTTTTATTCGAGCCCTTTGCGGATAGGTGGATTTCATTAAATCCTGATTTAAAAAAAAGTTCACAATTTTGATCGTTAATTCCACCTCCAGGCATGATTATGATCTCATCTTTTGAAATGTTTTGAAGTTCAACCAATAAATCCAGTCCTTGGACTGCTTCAACTTGTTGACCGGAAGTCAAGACCCTGTTGAACCCTAAATCCATAATTTTTTTTAAAGATTCTTTTGGATTGATGACCTGATCAAAAGCCCTGTGAAATGTCAAATCTAAAGATTGAGCGATTTTTACCCAGTTTTTAAGTATTTTTAAAGGCAATGAATGATCTTTGTTTAATGCTCCTATGACTACCCCACTTGCACCCAATGATCGGGCCATTTCAATTTGCACTGCTATCGTTTTAACCTCTTTTGAGGTGTAAACAAAATTCCCACTACGAGGTCGAATTAGGACGTGAACAGGAACAGATGTTTGGTCTAAGACATCTTTTAAAAATCCTGATGTGGGGGTAATTCCATCTAATAATAAATTCTCACAAAGTTCTATTCGAGATGCACCTCCTTTGATAGCTTTGTGAAATGACGCAAGGGAAGAACAGCATATTTCAATAATCATAATAATCAATTTGGTTATCTAATAATATTATTTTTTTTTAATATTTCGTTTTAAACTCAACTTTATTTTTTCCTTTTACTTTAATTAAATAGGGCTATATTTACCTAGTTGAAAATCCTGCACAACTCCTCTAAAATGAATAAGAAAAAAATTATTTACCAGCCTCCCGGCGCATTTGAGGAACATCGTTTTGAAAAACTTCACAATGTAATCTTCGACTCCTCTCTATCTGGTTCTCGTGCCGTAGCTTATGAAATAGCAACACTTATCAGACAGAAGCAAAATGAAGGATTGCCTTGCGTATTAGGACTGGCTACTGGATCTTCTCCCATTAGTGTCTACAACCAATTAATTAAACTTCATAAGGACGAGGGCTTGAGTTTTAAAAACGTGATCACTTTCAATCTTGATGAATATTTTGGGCTAAAACCTAACGATATTAATAGTTATCACTTTTTTATGCACGAAAACCTATTTGATCACATTGATATTAAAGCTGAAAATATCAATATTCCTTCCGGAAACCTTGATCGAAAAAAAATAAGGGATTACTGTAAAGCCTATGAAAAAAAAATAAATCAGCTGGGAGGGCTCGATTTTCAGCTTCTTGGGATAGGAAGGACTGGACATGTTGGTTTTAATGAACCGGGGTCCAATATAAATTCGCAAACACGTTTAGTGACTTTAGATCATCTTACGCGATATGATGCTGCAGGAGCCTTTTATGGTATTGAAAACGTCCCCAGTAAGGCTATAACTATGGGGATTAAAACGATTCTTTCAGCAAAGCGTATTGTGCTTTTGGCCTGGGGGACTAATAAAAGTAAAATCATACAAAAAGCGGTAGAAGGAAATTTAAATCCTAAAATACCTACAACCTATCTTCAAGAACATAACAATACTACTTTGGTTCTAGATCGTCAGTCAGCTTCTGGATTAGCTCGAATTAAAACACCTTGGATTACAGGAAACTGTGATTGGAGTGACCCCTCTAACTTATGTAAAGCGGTTTATTGGTTATGTAAAAAAACGGACAAATCCATATTAAAACTAACAGAGGAAGACTATCGTCAAAACGGGATGTCTGAACTTTTAATTTTAGAGGGTAATTATTACGATCTCAATATTAAAATGTTCAATCGTCTACAAAACACCATCACAGGTTGGCCAGGGGGAAAACCCAAGGCTGACGACAGTAATCGTCCAGAACGTGCTTTGCCCATGAAAAAACGATGCATCATTTTCAGCCCACATCCTGATGACGATGTAATCTCAATGGGAGGTACTTTTGATCGCTTGGTTGCACAAGGGCATGAGGTTCATGTTGCCTACCAGACTTCAGGAAATATTGCTGTATCTGATGAAGAAGCACTTAAGTATATTGAGGTTGTTTCTGACATTAGTGAAGATCCCTCGGTGTGTGATGATTTGAAAAAAGAATTATTAAATAAAGATAAAAATACCATTGACTCGGTGGCCTTACGAGAACTAAAAGGAGCCATTAGAAAAAGGGAGTCATTAGCTGCCACGCGCTATATAGGAATTCCCGACACTCAAGTCCATTTCTTAAATCTTCCATTTTACGAGAGCGGTAAAGTCAAAAAAAATCTACCCTCTGAAAAAGATATGAATATTACAAGTCAACTGATCAAAAAGGTTAAACCCCATCAGATATATGCTGCGGGTGACCTAGCCGATCCCCACGGAACTCATCGTATTTGTTTAGACATATTATTCGATTCAATAAATCAACTCAAGTCAGAATCATTTATGAAGGATTGTTGGGTTTGGCTCTACAGAGGAGCTTGGCAAGAATTTGAGGTCTACGAGATCGAAATGGCAGTTCCGATGAGTCCCGATCAAGTTTTACGAAAGCGAAAAGCAATATTTTGCCACCAATCTCAAAAAGACAGCGTTATGTTTCAAGGGAGTGATGATCGAGAGTTTTGGGTTCGTGCCGAGGATAGAAATCGTTTAAGTGCAAAACGATACAGAGATTTGGGACTTTCAGATTATCAGGCAATGGAGTTATTTCAGCGTTATCATTTTTAAACCAAAATACCTCTGGGATTATTTTTATGGAGATCATTGAAAATAAAATAAACAAGATTTAACTTATGATAAGCCATGGTTTCCAAACATACTCATCAAGGGAAAGGCAGCTAGATTGCCGAATGAAATGAAAATGGTATTTTAAAAAACTATAAAACAAATTTCATGAATAGAAAACAATTTATATCAATTGCTGGGGTTTCAACACTAGGTTTAGCATTTCCAGCTCAGCCCTTTTCAAGTGACAATTACACAAAAAACAAAATTTCCTTAGCACAGTGGTCCATGAACAAATCTTTTTTCTCAGGAAAAAAAGATCCTCACAACTTTGCCGTATATGCAGCTAATATGGGGTTTGCAGGAGTCGAGTTTGTCAATCAATTTTATTTTGACCAACTCAAAAATGGAACTACTTCCAGTAAAAACGTCAGTAGTTTAGCCAAAATACTTAATTCACGAGCTAATGACAATGATATTTCAAATGTTTTGATCATGGTTGATGAGGAGGGAAATCTTGCTGATTCCTCTTCTAAAGTAATCAAAACTGCCATTGAACAACACAAAAAGTGGGTGGAGTTGGCTGCTGAGATTGGGTGTCATTCCATAAGAGTAAATCTTTCCGGAGAAAATGACCTCAAGAGGTGGATCGACAAGTCTGTAGAAGGTTTGAATGGACTTTGTGGGTTTGCAAAAACCATGGGAATAAATATTATTGTTGAAAATCACGGTGGTTTTTCTTCAAATGGGAGTTTTTTAGCACAAGTCATGAAAAAAACCAATCTAGACAACTGCGGAACCCTTCCGGATTTTGGAAATTTTTGCGTTGCCTACAGTCAGGGTAGCGATCCTGTTTGCGAAGAATGGTACGATATGTATAAAGGGGTTTCAGAATTGATGCCCTTCGCCAAATCAGTTAGTGCCAAATCCTATGATTTTGATGATAATGGAAATGAAACCAAAATCGATTATGCCAAAATGATGGATATCATAAAAAAGAACAATTACAAGGGATTTATTGGTATAGAATACGAAGGCAGTCGCTTGGACGAAATAGAAGGTATTTTGGCTACCAAAAAATTAATTCAACGCTTTCTATAATAAATATATATGTGGCAATTTTCATTAAAAATATTTCTTGTAGTCAGTTTTATCCTGATATCGATGAGTTCCTGTAGCCCTCCTAAACCTATTTATAGTATAGATAATATTCCCTTTATTCCACTTCCATCATCGGTAACAACCTCTGATAAGGTTTTACCACTAAATGAGATTCAATCAATCAGAATATTAGGTGAAGATGAGCAGCTTATCTCAATGGCGCAAAATTTTAAAAGTTTTTGGAAAAACCACACCCAAGATGAGTTGCAAATTTCTCATGGGCAAATGAGTCAAGATAATACCATCACCCTCAAAATTAAAGAGGATTTTAAATCACATCCTGAAGCCTACAAATTAGAGATAAATAGTGACAAAATTGGTGTGTTTGCAAAAACAGCTGAGGGGATTTTTAGAGGGTTAAAAACCCTTGAGCAAATGGTATTTCTTTGTAAGCTTGAAGGAAAAACTAATTTTTTATCTCTTCCTGGGGGCATAATTACTGATCAACCAGGATATGAATACAGAGGAGCTATGCTCGATGTTGCAAGGCATTTCTTTTCGGTAGCTGATGTAAAAAGATATATTGATTTGTTGAGTATTTATAAAATCAACTTTCTACATTTTCATCTCTCAGACGACCAGGGTTGGAGAATTGAAATTAAGTCTTGGCCCAAGCTTACTAAAATCGGCGGAAAAACTCAAGTTGGAGGAGGAGAGGGAGGATTTTACACTCAGGAGGATTTCAAAGAGATAATAAAATATGCGGGAGATCGATTCATTACTATCGTTCCCGAAATTGACCTTCCCGGTCATACCAATGCTGCTTTGGCCTCTTATTCAGAACTTAATTGTAATGGTGAAGCTACAGCTCTTTACACCGGGATTGAGGTAGGGTTTTCCACTTTATGCGTGGATAAAGAGATTACCTATTTGTTTGTAGAGGATGTGATTAGAGAGATAAGTGAAATTTCTCCTGGTCCCTTTTTTCATATTGGAGGAGACGAGTCACATGTTACTCCCCAAGCCGACTTCAACCTTTTTATGGATCGCACTCTCTCAATCGTAAAAAAATACAATAAAACCCCCATGGGCTGGTATGAACTCATAACTGCAGACATTTCTGAAGAAACACTTTTACAATATTGGGCGAAAACAGAAGATTTTTCTAAAGTTATCCCAAAAAAATCTAAGTTACTGATCTCAGCATCATCTTACAGCTATTTGGATATGAAGTACGATAGCATGACTCCTTTAGGATTGAATTGGGCAGGATATTTACCTGTTAAAAAGGCCTATGAGTGGGATCCTCTTACATTGGTTCCCGATTTGGATTCTGAACAAATTATTGGCTTGGAGGCCCCTTTATGGAGTGAAACATTAGAGAATTTTGACGACATTGCCTTTATGGCTTTTCCAAGGATTTTGGGTCATGCAGAAATTGGATGGACCGATGTCAACCTGAGAAAATGGAACGATTTTTCTAATAGATTATCCCATCATGGACCACTTTTGAGGGCTTTAGGGGTAAAATATTACCCTGCACCAGAGATTGATTGGAAATAAATCCTTTATTTACTTTCAAGATTAGCGCTCTATAGTCGTCTAACCTTTAGATTTCGCCATTTTACCTTTATACCACCACCACTGTGAATTTGAAGTGCAATGGATCCTTTTCCATCCCCTAATTTTTGATCTGTTAATGAAATCATACGAGTGCCATTAATCCATGTGATAACTTTATCTCCCTCAACTTTGATCTTCATTTTATTCCAATCCCCCATTTTAAGAGCTTTATCTTTTTCAGGCTTAGGTTTAATTAACCAGCCCCTTCCATAAGATTCGTATATCCCACCGCTGTTTTTTCCAGGAGGAGCAACCTCTACTTGCCAACCACTTATTTTGGTACCCTCTAAGGTCGATCGGAAAAAAACACCACTATTTCCATTGGCTTCCTGTTTGAATTCTAATGTAAGAATAAAGTCGTCGTAGTATTTTTCGGTTGATAGGTAACCGTATTTTTCCTCTGGTCCACTTTCACAGACCAGAAGTCCGTTTTCAACATACCAAAGTTCAGTTCCATGGACATTCCATCCACTTAAATCTATTCCATTGAAAAGTGTGGCTTTTTGAGCATTAATAGAGACTGCCGCTAAGTATAATAATATAAAAGTAATTGTGTGTTTCATTTTTGAAGATTTTTTCAATTTAACTAAATTTATGGGATTCATTGTGTTATCAATATTATCAAAAGTATGTTACATCATTTAATGGGATTCGGGATTTTACGTGTAGGATCATTTTTTAATTAAATTAGATTCCCTAATAGGTACCCCATATTTTTCTCTAATACTTCTTTTCTGTAATGTTATTCTTTTTTAAGTGGGTAACTCTTTAGAAATATCGAACATAAATCTTGATCTTATATATAAAATTAAAATTTATTGTATAATGACGCTAATTTTGAAAGAATAACTCTGTTCCAGTATTTAATCTAATGATAAACTATTTTTTGCACAACAGAGATACTAAATGTTATTACACTTGATTACTTGTAAATTGAAAAAATTAGTTTTAATTAATGCAATTTTGACACATACCTTGAATTAAGATTTGAGATGAAAAGATTTTACGATTTTGTATTTCAGGAATAATGACTTCTACTTTTAAGCAATCGATTTCACCAAATTGAATACATTCAAAATTAGGATGTAAATCCTCATGTTTTGATTTTGTGCAATTGCTGCATATTGCATATCACTTGACACCATCTTTACCGATGAAAGTATGCAAAATACCATCATCTACAAGATTTTCTAAACCTCTATATATTGGTTTTGTTTAATTTCGAATCGAGTCTTTTTATAAGTTCAATTGTTGAAATTGCTGTTGTTTGATTTTCAAATTCCTGCATCAATAATTCTATTGATTTGGTTTTTCTTATTATACCCATCAGTCTTATTGCAACTTTGTTGCAATAATTAAATTCTTTATTAAATTTGTTAAAAAAAATTCATAGTTGAAAAGTATTAAATTTTTAACAAATAACTCAGATTTATTTGGAGTATTGACCTGTTCACTTTGCCTGGTACACTGTATCTCCACTCCGTTAATTGTCATTTCATTGTCATCTTTGAATACAAAATTATTAATGACGTATTCTTGGTGGAGTAATTTGGATTATGTATTTCTGATTATTTCTTTTTTTATGGTTTATTTCTCAACCCAAATTACAACAGTAAAGAGGATGAAGTATTTTTTTTGGTTAAGTTGGTTTTCCCTCTTTTTACTAATCATCAATGAGAAAACAGAGTTATATGAATTTTCAGAGTTTGCTACTTACTCAATAATTTCAGTGCTTTCTTTGTTACACCTTTATAACCTAAAATTCTGTAGATGATTGAAACAAGACTACCTGTTACAGTTTTAAGTGGTTTTTTGGGTTCTGTAAAGATTACTCTTTTTGATCATGTTTTACATAACAAGGATGAATTTAAAGTTGCAGTTATTGTCAATAAAAAATATAAAGGCGAAAATTATTTTTACAATAGCCTTGGTAATGCCTTGACATTGGATTCAACAACATTAGAATCTATTAAACGTTTAGTCTGTAGGCGCACAATATTATAAACATTTACCTTGTCCTTTCAGAGCAAAATAAAATTGCGATTGATGCAGTGGAAGGACAAGGTTTTCTTAAAATTCATGGACTTCAAAATTTCAATAATTCGATAAATCAAAGTAAAAAACAATTTGAATTATTTTGGAAAACAAGTGAACCAGTGTTCTCTATACTTTCATATTACCTTAATCAAAAAATTAGACAACTACAATTATATTTTAGTTATATATTAACTCAAAGCGTCAACCTTGAAGGTAAAATTTATATTAAAACTCAAAACAAATTTGTTGATATTTACCCTGATATTGTATGTTTGAGAGAATATAGTTTAAAATAAATAGACATAGAATTATAGAGTCTGTTTGTTAGGTACATCAATATTCGAATTAATTGAGAGCTATGAAAAATAGCAAGATTTTAAAAAAAAATAATGAACCACAAATTTGAATCCTCTCTTAATGTTAATCCATTGAATTAAAGTTGATAAAGATGATTCCAATAAAAACAGCTATACTTTTTAAAGGGATATCCTTTTTTATTGTTCTAGTAGCGAGAGGGAGACTTGAACTCCCGACCTCCGGGTTATGAATCCGACGCTCTAACCGGCTGAGCTACCTCGCCATTTTCAATGCGCAAATATAAAATTATAATTTTTAGCGAGGTTTGAACTTTCAAAAAAAATTATCACTTTGAGTGGCACCTAAACTTTTTTATATATATTAACACAAAATTGCCTTAATGAGTAAAAAAACTTTTTTTTCTGTTGAGTACGATTTCCATGCCTCCCCTCAGCTATTGTATCAATACCTTTCAACACCATCTGGTTTGTCAGAATGGTTTGCTGATAACGTCAACTCTAGGGGTGAAAATTTCCTTTTTATTTGGGATGACACTGAAGAAAAGGCCAAACTGATTCAGAATAAATCCAATGAAAGAATCAGATTTCAATGGGATAATGGTAAAGAGGATGATGGTGACTATTATTTTGAATTTAAAATCGAGGTCGATGAGATCACCAAGGATGTCTCATTGGTTGTTTCAGACTTTGCTGACGAGGATGAATTGGAGGAGTCCAAATTACTCTGGGATAGTCTCATTTTTGACCTTAAACAAGTTCTAGGTTCTTCCTAAATCTTTTTTAATGATTAATTTTGACGGTAATTGTTTTCACAGTTTTAAGACTGCTCCTGAGGAACTACTGCATAAGCTTACTTTTCTTCCAATCCATACCCATCATTTGATTGCATTTAAGGGTAAAATAACCTTATTAGAGGCTCATTATTTTTCAATAATGGCTACATTAAGGAGATCAAGAGTAGAGATTCCAATGCAATATACTTTAGAATTTTTTCAGGAACAGTTGGATCGGCTTAATGATTTTAACTCCTCCCATGCAGATTTTCAACAGCTTAGTATTAAGTTTTATAGAAAACAAAATCCCACTCAAGATGTTAAAGTGACATCAATTTGTTTTTTGATGCAATTTGAGAAAGTTTTTTGGGATGGTAGAACACTTGAAATAACACTTTATAAAGATCACTATATATTTGCAAATGACTATTCTAATCGTTTTCAAACCAACGAATCTTTAAGAAATTTAGCAAAAGTTTTTGCCTATGAAAACGGTTTTGGAGTCGCATTGCTTCTGAACGACCAAAAACGGTTGGTTGAGAGTACCAATGGTAGTTTCTTTTTAATTGAACAAGATATTATTCAAACTCCTGCAATATCTGAGGGATCAATTGATGATGTGTTTCGTAAAGCTTTTATAGATTTTCTTAGAAATGAAATGGAATTTAAGCTAATTGAAACTGAGATACCTATATTTTCAATCCAACAAGCCCAAGAAATGTTTTTGATCTCCCCAATATTTGGATTCGTACATATAAGTCAATTCCGAAAGAAAAAATTTGAAGTCAAAATATCAAATAGGTTGCGTGATGCTTTTTTGACTTACTTGAAGAATCAATTGTGATAAGGGTTTTCTGGAGTGTTTGACCAAATTACATATTTACCACCCAAAGCTATCATTTGATCTTTCCATAAACCCTCTGTTTGGTGAGATAAAATTTTACTCGCAAAAGGATTTTCAACGACCACCCACGAATTGGTAACAATTTCTCGTTTTAACTGCTCATAAGACCAACCAGAATAGCCTAAAAAGAATCGGATGTCATTTGGGCCGAGCACCCCATCGTTGACTAATACTAGCACCTTTTCAAACTCACCCCCCCAGAATAGTTTGTTATCTATTCTAATACTACCAGGGATCAAATCTCCAGCATTGTGGATGAAAAACAAATTGTCTTGTTCCACTGGACCTCCATTATAAAGGGGAAAATTCATTCTAATTTCAGGTAAAACGTCACTGATTTCGTAGCCTAAAGGCTTATTAATGATAAAACCAAGTAAACCAGATTCTTTTTTTTCAACAACGATCACGATAGATCTGTGAAAATTTTGATCTCCAAAAACCGATGGTTCAGCAATAAGAAGTTTTCCCGACTCGATGATTTAATTATTTAGTTTTAACACCATAATTTAGTTAATTAATAATTGAAAGCCAAAAAAAAAGCCTCCCATTGGGAAGCTTTAATTGTTTTTGGTTTTTTAACTAGTTTACCGAGCCAGAGAGATCAGCACCAGCTTTAAACTTAACAACATTTTTGGCAGCAATCTTGATAGTGGCACCCGTTTGAGGATTTCTACCATCTCTTGCGGCCCTTTTTGAAACTGACCAAGAACCAAATCCAACAAGGGATACACGTCCTCCACCTTTAAGGGTTTTTCCTACGCTACCGATTAAAGATTCTAGTGCTGCTTTTGCAGCTGCTTTGGAGATGCCAGCATCAGCTGCCATAGCATCAATTAATTCTGATTTGTTCATATCTAAAAAGGTTAATTATTACAAAGACAAATTTAGACCCTTTCGTAAAAGACCAATGAAAAATCTTCTCAAATACCCATTATTGTTAATAAAAACCTCTATTTGTTGATAATAGAAGTGCCTAGAGGTCAGGAAACTTTAACTTTATCGGAAAATGATCTCCCGTTTAGTAGATCAACGACCCCCAATTGTTTTTTGTTGGGGAACTGTAAAATTTTACAATTGAGAAAGCCCGACTGGTGGGTAACTAATATTTTTTTTACACCTATGATGACTCGTTGTGGATCAAATTTGTGCTTTTCTTTGATAATTTCTGCATCAAATATTTTAATAACAGATGTTTTTTGGTTTTCGATCCAATTGAATTTTGCTCCAGGATATGGTGATAGACCTTTGATTTTGGCCTGTATTTCCTCAAGGCTTTTATTCCAATTGATAAAAACATTTTCCTTATTCAACTTTGGAGCAATTTTTTCTGTCCCTTTAGCCAACTGTTTTTGTGGTCTAATGGTTTCTTCAAATATTCCCTTTACGGTTTCACAAATTAATTCACTTCCCTTAATAGCCAACTTATCCTGTAGACTTCCAGCAGTTTCTTTTTTATCAATGGTCACTTTTTTCTGAAGAAGGATAGATCCAGTGTCAATCTCTTCGTTGATTAAAAAAGTGGTTACACCACTATACTTTTCTTGGTTGATAATTGCCCAGTTTATGGGCGCTGAACCCTTGTATTGTGGGAGTAGGGAGGCGTGAAGATTGAAAGTCCCTCGGGAAGGAATTGACCAGACTATCTTTGGCAACATTCTAAAAGCAACAACGACCATCAGGTCCGGTTCTAAATCAATCAATTTCTTTATAAATTTTGGATCCTTTAGATTTGAAGGTTGCAAAAGAGTAATTTTTTGAGTTTTAGAAAATTGTTTGACGGCAGATGTTCTTATTTTTCTTCCTCTGCCTGCAGGTCGATCCGGCGAGGTTACAACAGCGATCACATTTAAGTTTTCGTCAACCATTTTTTCCAAACACTTAACAGCGAATGAGGGAGTTCCAAAAAAAATAATTTTTTTACTCATTTGAGATAAATCTTTTTTTTTCATTTAGCACGATTATGTTTTCTTTTAAGATTTCCTGCAAAGCTATCATCATGTAATAATAGGATATATCCATTTAAATTCCAATTAGATGGATACTTAACGAACTTTTTTCAACATTTAATTTATTTCCAATTTGATGTCCGTATTAAAAAAACTTTTCTTTTGGCAACTTTTTGCTGAACATTGCTCACATTTACCTGAAATTGTCTCTCCAAAATAACTTAGAATTTTATTTCTTTTACATTCTGAATTTTCAAATGTATAATTAATCATAAAAGCTAATTTCTTTATTTTTAATTGATTTTGATTTGCAATTTTCTTGATAAAAGGATTTAGAGTGTAATTATCCTCACGAGGAACTTTCCAATGAAGAGTGATATCTATATTTGATTGTAGAAATTGTAGAATGTGCTCTTTTTTCATCAAACTTAACTGAATATTAATTTGGTCAAAACTCAATCCCAGCAGATTTTCCATTTGATCTAAATTTATTTTTTTTTCTTTCCTGAAGAGTTCCTGATAATTTCGCATCAAAAATTGAAGAATCCTGGCGCCATCGTCCCCATTTTCACTTCTACTAATGGCAACTGAGTGGTTACATTTTATCTTTAAGTAGGTTTGGGTCTCCAAAGTATTTCGTAACTCAAAAACCCCTTCTCTGTCCAAAATACCAAAACAATACTGGGCCTTTTTAGGGTTGAATTGGTAGGTATCACAAAAGTCCTTGAAGTTTAGTTTATATTTACTTCCCTCACCCTCACCATAGGCTATATCAAGGTAGTTACAGAGTTTTTTAAAAAATTGCTGGAGGTATTTTGAGTCGGGAAGATGACTCAAAAATTGATTTTCTAATCGGTCTTTATCTCCATGATTAACTAAAAGAATTCCTTCCGAAGAGAGACCATCTCTTCCTGCTCTTCCCGTCTCTTGATAATATGCTTCCATGCTCTCGGGCATTATCAGGTGGATTACCTTTCTCACATTACTTTTGTCAATTCCCATGCCGAAAGCATTGGTGGCTACCATTATGGGCTGGATTTCTTTTTTCCATTCTTCGAGACATTGTTTTTTTTTTCTGGGATCTAATCCACCGTGATAAAATCCGGCTTTCAACCCCCACTTCTGTATTTGACGAAAGGTGTGTTCAGTTTTAGATCGTGATCGACAATAGATAATCACAGATGAATCAGGCGAAGATGACAGTATTTTTTTAAGAGTATCCATTTTGTTTTCTGAATAAACTACTCTGTAGCAAATATTTTTTCTATCAAACGAGTGTCTGAAAATTTTAGGGTTCTCCATGAATGAGGCTACAATAATATCTTCCAAGACTTTTGGAGTTGCAGTTGCAGTGAGTGCCATTAAAGGTGCTTGAGGAAATAAAGTTCTTAAATTCTTTATGCTCCTAAAAGCAGGTCTAAAATCATGTCCCCATTCAGAAATACAATGCGCTTCGTCGATAGCTATGCCATTAATGGTTAACTTTTCAATTTGCTGTAAAAAGGCCTTGTTCGTTATTCTCTCAGGAGAACAATAAATCAATTTAAAATTACCATTTCTAGCGTTCTCTAACTGCCGGTAAATGTCGTTTTTACCAATATGTCTCTCAAAAAACATCGATTTGATACCACGTTTATTAAGTTCATTTACTTGATCTTGCATTAGGGAGATTAGTGGGGAAATTACAAGGGTAAGCCCTTCCCTCAGTAATGTGGGTAGCTGATAACAAACAGACTTTCCACCACCAGTTGGCATCAAAACCACAATGTCTTTTCCTTCAATAAATTTATTTATTATTTGCTCTTGCAAGGGCCTAAAGACATTTCCTTTCCAGTATTTTCGTAAGTAATCAATCGGTTTTTTCATCATCCAAATACTTTAGTAGGGAAGAAATTCTTATCTCTGGGCATTGAAAAGGAATTTCAACAATGGGAATATTATTTTTTTGATAGGTGTTTCTGATATAAAAATAAAGGTTTTCAGCTTCATCAAAACTTTCATTTCGCTCCTTGTCTTTTGTGTAAATAGCCTTCCATGGGGGGAGTAGGAATACCATGTCATAACGGAAATCAGATAGGTTATATTTTTGAGGGTCGTAGTGCACACCAGTGCATTCCAAATAGGCTACTACATCGTGTAATCCTCTGTCGAAAAAAATAAACGAATTTTTATTTTTACCCTCTGACAGCTGTGAGTTTTTAAATTGCAGCTTTCTGCCTTTCCAGACTTCCTCGCTAAAAAAATCGGGTTGTGATTTAAAAATATTGATTTCTCCTTTTTTTTGTGCTGAATTGATAAGGACCCTTGAAAATTCGCTAAAACATGTGTATCCCCTGTCTCGTAATTGATTTATCAAGGTCGTTTTTCCACTGCCGGGGCCACCACTGATCACAATTTTTTTATTTTTAACGACAGGCATAAGTAACTCTGGAATTATCGAGATATAAACTATATTTGTGCAAAATTATATTCCTTTATGAATTCAAAGGAAAATCCTGATGATTTTTATGAAAGATTCCAACATCAATTGGAGGAATCACAAGATTGGCCCGGTCCTTTCATGTTCAAATTTATCGTAAAATCAAACAGTTACCAGATCGAAAAACTCAAAGAATTATTTAATTATCCAACCAATGGAGTTTCCTTGGTTAACTCCTCCAAAAAAAAGTTTCAAAGTTTAACCGTTACCATTGAAATGAAATCTCCACTCGATGTGATTGCAATTTATAAAAAAGCATCAGAATTTAAAGGTGTTATCATTTTGTAATAAATCATGTATTTAAATAGCCAATTATATGAATTTTAGTAAATTGCATTTTTACTACTTCACCTAATACAATTTTCCCTTCATGGAAACATTACAATATAATACCAAAAGAACTCAATTGATTATACCGGAGTATGGTAGACACGTTCAGTTGATGATCAATCAAATTATGGAAACGCGAGACCGAGACGAGCGCAATAAAATGGCTAAGGCGGTCATTGGCATTATGGGTAATATGAATCCACATCTTCGCGATGTTCCTGATTTTCAACACAAACTTTGGGATCAACTTTTTATAATGTCTAATTTTGAATTAGATGTAGACTGTCCTTTTGAAAAGCCACAAAAGGAGGTTTTGACTCAGAAACCTGATCGACTTGCCTACCCTCAAAGAAATCCAAAATACAGATTTTATGGGAACAATATTAAAAGTATGATCAATGTAGCTGTTAACTGGGAAGAGGGAGAGCTAAAAAATGCCCTGGTTTTTAACATTGCCAATCATATGAAAAAATGTTTTTTAAACTGGAATAAAGACACTGTTCAGGACGAGGTTATACTCAATCATTTATTGGAATTATCTGATAATAAATTGAAGGTAAGTGATGACGACCTTCCATTGACAGACACTTCTGAATTTCTCAAAATTCGATCTAAAAACGGCAATGGTTCTAAAAACAATTATAAACAAAGGAATAAAAGAAACGGTGGGCGTAAAAGATATTAATTCGCAACTTTAATGGGAAGTTTTCAAATTGAAGGAGGTCATCGATTACGAGGTAACATTACCCCGCAAGGTGCAAAAAACGAAGCTTTGCAGATTTTATGTGCAGTTTTGCTTACTAAAGAAACCGTTGTTATATCTAATCTTCCCGATATTGTAGATGTCAACAAACTAATGAGGTTGCTAAAAAAAATGGGCGTAAAAGTAGAATCATTGGATAAAGGAAAGTATGCGTTTACGGCAGATAATGTTGATCTTAATTTTCTGGAAACTCAAGAATATAAAACCGATGCGAAGCAGTTAAGAGGATCGGTAATGTTGGTTGGTCCGATGTTGTCTAAATATGGAAAGGGATCCATTCCACGCCCTGGAGGGGATAAGATTGGAAGGAGAAGATTGGATACTCATTTTGAAGGATTAAAACTTTTGGGAGGTCAATTTAACTATAGTAAGGAAGATTATTTTTATAATGTAACTTCAGATCAACTAAAGGGACATGACATCCTTTTAGAAGAAGCTTCGGTAACAGGAACTGCAAATATTTTAATGGCTGCTGTTTTGGCCCAAGGAACCACCACCATTTATAATGCTGCTTGTGAACCCTATCTACAACAACTTTGTAAAATGCTGAACAGCATGGGCGCGAAAATTTCGGGATTAGGCTCAAATTTGCTTACAATTGAGGGAGTTACTAATCTATCAGGAACAGAACACAATATTTTACCGGATATGGTCGAGATCGGTAGTTGGATTGGATTGGCTGCCATGACAAAAAGTGAAATTACCATTAAGGATGTCAGCTGGGCCAATTTGGGTCAAATTCCCAACGTTTTTTCAAAACTTGGCATACAGCTTCAAAGAAAGGGAGACGACATCTATATCCCCTCTCACCATAACGGTTATGAGATCCAGAGTTATATAGATGGCTCTATTTTAACTGTTTCAGATTCACCATGGCCCGGTTTTACCCCCGATTTACTCAGTATTGTTTTAGTAATAGCTACTCAAGCCAGAGGAAGTGTATTGATCCATCAAAAAATGTTTGAAAGTAGATTGTTTTTTGTCGATAAACTCATTGATATGGGTGCCAAAATCATTTTGTGTGACCCTCACCGTGCAACAGTCATAGGTCATGATTTCAAATCGCAGCTCAAAGCTACTGTAATGACTTCCCCAGATATTAGAGCCGGAATCTCTCTTTTGATTGCTGCTTTGTCTGCAAAGGGAACCAGTACCATTCACAATATAGAGCAAATCGATCGTGGTTACGAGAACATCGAAGAACGTTTGAAAGCCATAGGCGCAAAGATTACTCGCCTACAAACTTAAAAACCGATGAAAGCCCCCATCCTTTTTTTTCTTTTAACCTCTTACATTATAAAAGCACAATTTATCTCAGGTAAGGTGTTGGATGCATCCACTCAACAACCATTGCCTTATGTCAACATCGGTGTTTTAAATAAAAATTTGGGAACAGTATCAGATGATTATGGAGAGTTTTCATTAAAGCTTAATCCTGAATTAATATTAGATACTTTGCGTTTTTCAATGATTGGTTTTGGAAAAAAGGATATCGTTGTACAAGATTATTTGGATCTAGAAAAGGCAGAAAACATTATTCTATTGAAAGAAGAAGCCGTCTTATTGGAGGGGGTTACACTTGTCCGAAAAAAAAACAAAAAATACAAGCGTAAGATTTTGGGTAATAAAACCGAATCTAAAACATTAGTTGGGGGTTTTACTTCAAACAATTTAGGTAATGAAATAGGTTTTATCTGTAGAATTCGAAAAAGCCCTACATTTTTGGAAACCTTCAACTTATCTATAGCCAAAAACACCTATGGTGAGGTTCGTTTTCGGCTGAATTTTTACAGTTTTAACCAAGGTATACCTGATGAAAATCTATTAGATGAGATGATTTTGATCGAAACGGATATTGAATCAGGTAGGGTTAGTATTGATCTCAAACCCTATAATATTGTAATGGATGATGATTTTTTGGCGGCCATCGAATGGATTGAAGATTTGGGTTCCGGTGAGCTATTATTTTCTGCAGGATTTTTTGGTTCCAACCTCTATGCCCGAGCCACCAGTCAAGGGACATGGACTCAGATGGGGGTTGCGGCCTATGGAATGAACGTAGAGGTTGTTTATTGATTTGATTAGTTCCAAATTAACGTTTGGAGACTTTATTGTTACTTATCCCTCTTTGTCGGCTACATTTAAATCTATCCACCTCAGCGGCCCTTTGTTTGAGGTGTTTGGTTTTTCGTCCTTGAACTCTGGTACGCCACATCCTAAAGCTGCTGGGCTTCATTTCCCTGCGCATCAGCCGGATGACTTCTTCCTCTTTTATCCCGAATTGAAGCTTGATGGCATCAAAAGGTGTTCGATCCTCCCATGCCATTTCTATTATACGATCAACTTGATATGGTTTGAAGTCTATTTTTTTCATATGTATAAATTAAGTTGACTAACTTATATTTAACTGTTCTATTTTGTTGAGTAATTTACTTTTATTGTTTGTATCACTTTATGAAAGATTTTATCTCATCAAACTATTACGATCGGCCAATGTATGTTTGGCCAAAATTCTTTTCCCTTCTTTTTTTACCGGCGCACTTTTGGACAACGGCCAAAGTGAATTGGTTGCATGTTTTCTGGCTTTTTTTAAATCAACAATAGGATGAGGATAGCTTATTCCAGGATGAAAACCATATACATTTGCTTCTATTGGGGTCACTTCCCATGGAGTGTGAACCATTTCCTTTGGAAGCATTTTCAATTCCGGTAGCCATTGTTTTACAAATTGTCCCTCAGGATCGTGTTCTTGGCCATTTTTTACAGGATTATAAATCCTCAGCATATTGATACCGGTTACTCCTGCTTGCATTTGCAATTGCGGATAGTGGATGCCTGGTTCAAAATCCAAAAATTGTCTGGCCAGAAAATGTGCACAGGCCTGCCAGGGTTGCCAAAGGTAGTGGGTGAAAAATGATACTACCAAAGAACGCATTCTAAAATTCAAATAGCCGGTTTCGACCAAACAACGCATGGCTGCATCTACAAGAGGGATTCCGGTTTGCCCGGTTTCCCATGCTTTGATGTATTCTTTATTGAGGGGTTTGCCCAGCTTTTGGTAACCTTTGTTTATGCTTTCAAATTCCATGGAGCACTCCATTTCAAATTTTTGAATAAAGTGAGATTGCCAGCGCAATCGTGAACTAAAAGCTTTCAATGCAAAACTTTTGTTTCCTTTAGCTGCCTCGTACTCTGTTTTTTGTAAAACTTGACGCATGGAAAGGTTTCCGTATGCCAAATATGGGGACAGCCGACTGCAACTCCTCCGGGAAAGATCAGGTTTGGAGATATGTTTTTGGTAATTGCGATATCGCTCTTTAAAAAAAGAATTGAGATATCTAATTGCATATTGGCTCCCTCCAATCTGACGATGTGGGTGCGGCTCAACCTCTAATTTTGGGGCTGGCAATAAATTTTTTAGTATTTCAATATCTCTATTATTTATAATTATTCCTTTTTTTAATGAAAAATGTTTAATTGTCTCATTCATTAGAGCATTCCACCTATTTAACCAATCATTCCTGTTTTTTAGTCCACGAAAAACACCTTGTTGTAAAAATTCCACGAAATCAATTTTTTTGTCTCGGCACCAATTAGCAACTATTTTATCTCTATTATAGGTACTATATACACCTGTTTCCTGATGACAAAATATTTTTTTTATCATAAATTTTTTTGTGATTTTGTCGAAGACGTCAATAATATTTCCCTTAGAAATTAATACTGATGTATTATAACTCCTGAGTCGATCATTCATATCAAATAATGACTGTTTAATAAAATCGAGGTGGCGTTCACTATAGTGAGGGTCTTTTTGAAAGATTTCCTCGAAGACGTATAAAAGTAAAAATCTTTCATTTTGATTGATTGCATTATAAATTGGAAGGTGGTCATTTATTCTTAAATCACGTTTTAACCAAACTATATTAATTTTTTCCATTACTCGTTTAATCTAATTTGCTTAAAAAATTTTCTGCAGTTAATAAAAAACCCTCTTTTTTTTGAGTATTCATCTTATCATAATTATTAACTAACATTCTCATTCGAGGGTTTTTTTCAAAAAATGACCTTCTCTTATCAATAAAATTCCAAAATAGTGAATCCCATATTTTTGTCCAATCACCTTTTTCATAATCACTCATTTTGAGAATGTAACTACTTCCGCTTATGTATGGTTTTGTAGACATTAATCCTCCATCAGAAAACTGACTCATACCATATACATTCGGAACCATAACCCAATCATAGGAATCAATAAACAATTCCATAAACCACCTATAAACTTCGTCTGGATCAAACTCACAAAGAAGCATAAAATTGCCCATGATCATTAATCTTTCTATATGATGTGCATATCCGGTTTTTAA
>CETK01158414.1_pt1 | contig 22317 bp, 20 predicted proteins | sample 361431 | NCBI WGS metagenome assembly CETK01 (sample SAMEA2622452, study PRJEB7988) | marine metagenome | biome: marine biome (ENVO:00000447); feature: surface water layer (ENVO:00002042); material: "saline water (ENVO:00002010), including plankton (ENVO:xxxxxxxx)" | depth 5 m | reverse complement strand
TTCATCACAAAAAAAATAATCTGAGATAGCAGCGTCGTAATAGCAGGTGTGTTGAAAGGCTTTCTTAGCCAACTCTTTTCGAAAGCTGAGCAGGGAATTTTTTTGTCTTATCTGGTCCAAAATCGATGCATAGTCCTCGGGATCAACAACTACAATTACGTCACGGAAGTTCTTCGCCGCAGCCCTTATTAAGGTTGATCCTCCAATGTCAATTCCCTCAATAATTTTGTTTTCATCTCCAACAGACTGCTTTCGGATGTCCTCAAATGGGTAAAGGTTAACAACAACTAGATCTATCATCGGAATCTCTAAGTTAGTCAATACTTTTAAATGCTCCTTATTGTCCCGTTTCGCTAGAATTCCACCGTGAATTTTGTGATTTAGGGTTTTTACCCTTCCATCCAGAATTTCGGGGAAATTGGTAATCTCCTCAACCTTAGTGGTTTTTATCCCTTTTTGCTCAAGGATATTGGCGGTTCCGCCTGTCGATATGATATTGATATTTTGTTCCACAAGTCCTTTTGCGAAAGACTCTAAGCCTCTCTTGTCGTAAACAGATAAAAGAGCATTATTAACATTTTTCATTTTAAGGGTCTGCTATTCTCAATTTTATACTTTGATATTTTTTTTCGCAGGGTCGCCCTCGTTACGCCAAGTATCTCACTTGCTTTTGATATATTGCCCCCAGTTTTTTTTATCACGTAAACAATCGTTGGTTTTTCAATAACCTCGGTAACCATCGCTAAAACAGCATGAGGCTTTTGTTCTCCTAGCCGCTGAAAGTATATATCGAGACATTCAACTAGCGTTTCCTCCAACGGGGGTTTATCATTTTTTGGTGATCTCGTTATCATTTTATGAATTGCGGTTTTTATAGACTTGCAAGTTTTTCTACTTCATTTAGTTCAACTGGCACACCTCTGCTAATAAGTTCACATCCTTCTTCTTTTACAACTACATCGTCTTCTATTCTAATCCCTATATTCCAAAATTCGCGAGGAATATCTTTAGATGGGCGTATGTATATTCCTGGCTCGACAGTCAAGACCATATTTTCTTTAAAGGTGGTATCGTAAGAACCAACATCATGAACATCTAATCCTAGCCAGTGGCCTGTTTTGTGCATATAAAATCTCTGATAATCTCGTTTTTCAATTGCTTCATCAACACTTTTGTTCTTAATTAGACCTGCATCTATCAAGTTTTTGGTTATAGATCTTACAGCTGCATCGTGAGGGGTGGCATACTTTTTCCCTACTTTGATCTTTTGAATAGCATCTTTCTGAGCTTGTAGAACAATCTCATATATGAGTTTTTGAGCTTCTGTAAATTTACCGGACACTGGAAACGTCCTTGTTATGTCAGACGCATACCCTTGTAACTCGCATCCAGCATCAATAAGTACTAGATCATTTTTTTGTAATAGCCTAGATCCTGCTTTATGATGAAGAACGCATGCATTAGGTCCACCTGCAACGATGCAGGGATATGCAACATCATACGCTCCATTATTCCGAAAAACCCGCAATAACTCAGTTTCGATATCAAATTCTTTTAGACCGGGTTTAGAAACTTTCATGGCTTCTATGTGCGCAGCGGCCGAAATACTTGCCGCCTTTTTCATAATTTTCAATTCGTATAAATCTTTTACCACTCGCTGATTTTCAAGTATCCGGCTTAAGTCACCTAAGTGATCTGGGTTATCAATTCCCATGCGCTTTTTACGTGTCAATTTGGATAACCAGTCAGAAACCGTTCGCGAGAAGTTTCTGTCAGAGATAGGAAAGAAAATACATTGAGATAATTCCAGTTTAGAAATTACTGTTTGATCAACTACTTCGATAGAGTACGCTTTATCAAACAAATACTTTTTTTTTGCTTTCTCTTGTCCAATTATATCTCCATCCCATAACTCTTTTGTTTTATCTTTAGTTTTTGATATTATTATTTCTTCGTATTGTCGCTTTCCGTCTGAATGCATCATCATCCAGGCATTCGACTCATTAAAGCCTGTGAGATAGTAAAAGTTGCTATCGCATCTAAATGGATAGAAGACATCACCATTCCTGCTAACTTCCAGACCAGAGTGTAGAATCGCAGTAAACGGTTTACCAGCAGTTATTTGTTGCAAATTCTTTTTTAGTACAAGTCTTCGTTTTTTAAATTTCTCGTAATTTATCGTTCTAGACAAAGATTTTTTTTTAATTTCTCTCGTCAACTTTTTCCTCCCGACTTTTATAGATATTTTCGATTCTTTTAAGGTTTTCTTTTGTGCCTATGTCCTCCCAAATTCCATCGTGGTACTCTCCCATCACTAATCCCTCGCCGATTGCGGGAATGAGGACATCCCTGAGGCTACGGGACGTTCCCCGTCTCACACCATTAAAAAATTCCGGCCGATAAATCCCAATACCGGTAAAGGTAAGTTTATGCGACCTATTTGTAGATTGATCACCTACTGTATTAAATACCGTGTTTTTAGAAAGATAAAAGTCTCCATGATGTGACATACTACTCGTCAAAACTAGATAAGCAAGTTTTTTTTTAAGGAAACCATCGGATGATATTCTAAGGGCCTTACTCAGTGGCCAGTCGCATATGATATCGGAATTTATCACTAGAAATGGTTGACCTAGAAGTCTCCATGGCTTTGCAAAAGCGATGCCACCCGCAGTTTCAAGCGGCTGGGTTGGTTCGAAAGAATAAGAAATATTTAAACCCTTGTGTCGATAACCAAATTCTTTGAGAATCAAGTGACCCAGGTATGAAATATTTATAACTACGTTCAGAAATCCTGCGTTGTGAAGTCCATCAAGTTGTTGCCTTAATATTGATTTCCCGTTGATTTTTATAAGCGGTTTCGGAATGTGTTTTGTGAGAGGCATTAATCTATTCCCTCTTCCAGCAGCGAGTATCATTGCATTCATCTGAATTAGTTTAAAGGATTATTAAGGATTCCTCTGAAAAAATTTGTGATGAAACTTAATTCGGTGTATTTTTTACTAATTGAATGGGTTCGATGAATCAATTTTGTGATAAAAGTCATATAGTTCTCCTTTTTGTCTCGATATTTCAGCCTGCAAAATATACCAATGATTTTTATGTTCCTCTGAATTGCCGTGTAGTCGTAGGACTTTTTGAAAGATTCAAAATCTTTTTTTAGAATCCCACGCTCCGTCATTTTTCTATAAAAATAACTTAGGCATGCATGCTCAGTATCTTCGTCATAATTAACGTAAGCATCTTTCAAGAGGGATACCAAATCATATGTAAGCGGGCCTATAACCGCATCCTGGAAATCGATAACACCAATTTTCTTTAATTCTTGAATATACATAAGATTTTTGCTGTGAAAGTCTCTATGAATGAGTATCTTCGGTTCTCTCAACATTGATGAGGTTAAGAGATAGCAAAAGTTCTTAAAATCTTTATTGGAAAAAGATTTATAACTCTGATTTAAGTGGGTGCCAACGTACCAATCCCGAAAAAGATTTAACTCATCTAGCAGTTCTTCTTCCGAGAAAGATTCGATAATCCGATCACAAATTTTTTTCTTTTTTTGATATTCGGATTCAATTTGAAGTAATATGTCGATCGTTGAAAATAGGAGCTCTACGGGTTTCTTACTTTTTGCAATCTCCTTCAGGAGTGTCGTATCTCCAAAATCTTCAATAATTAGAAAACCATTTGGAAGATTTTGAGCATATATTGTCGGAATGGTTATTTTCAGCTCACTAAAGATTGCTGCTCGAGACAAAAATTTTTGTATAGGCTCCTTTTCCGGGGGGGAGTCCATTAGAATTAGAGGACGATCAAGACTTGATGCAGTTATTCTAAAATATCTACGGAAAGACGCATCGGATGATATAGGGGCTATATGATAAGTTTGGCAGTCTTTTAAAATACATGAATCTATCCATTTTTTCGCTTGGGATAATCGGATATCGTTCTTGCTCTCGGTCAATGGTTTAGTCAAGTTATGTTAATAAGTGATAAAGTATAAAGATAGCGATGATTACCTACCGGTTTTTTCTCAATAACATTATATTTACTATAGTATGCGTATTTAGTATACAAAAAAAAGTTTCTGGAGAGACTAATGCAGATAATCCGGATTCGATTTTAAGTTCTAATTTTGAACTAAGGATAGATTCTGATTTAACTTTGAAGCTTAGCCCAGACATTATTGGTCCAAGTTATTTGCTTGGGGAGAAAATAACAGGCCAAATTGACGACAAAATAATTGTAGAAAATAGTGCTCAGTATAGAAAGTCAGGTATCAGTTTGAGTGCCGATAAATTAGTTTATGATCTTGTGAATAGTGAGTTAGATGCTGTAGGAGATGTTACTTTCTTTAGGGAAGGAGAGTTATATACAGGGCCTCGTCTCTCGTTGAATCCATTGACGATGCAAGGCTTTTTTGAGGAGGTTAGATACGATTTCACAAGGATTAATGGAAGAGGAAAAGCTGATAGGGTAGAATTCATTCGTCCGAAGGAGATAATTCTCCGCGGTGCCACGTTCACAACATGTCCTGCTGATAGGCCTGCCTGGGAATTGAGGTCCTCTACAATAATCGTAGATGATGTACGTTCTGTGGCAAGAACGGAAGGCACCTCGTTGTATTGGAATAATTCGGAATTGATACCGGTAGGAAATTTATCGTTTTCAATATCAGGAAAAAGAAAATCTGGGCTTCTTGCTCCTACATTTTCTGTAAATTCAAAATTAGGTTTGGATCTTACAGTTCCTTATTATTTGAATATTGCGCCAAATAGAGACCTAACTTTTTATCCAAGGTTGGTTGGCCGTCGAGGAGTTCAAGTGGGGGCAGACCTACGTCTTCTAGGGATAGATTATTACACAGAGGTTGGCTTGCAGGTTTTGCCTTCAGACAAGATTGCTGGTGAAGACAGGTGGCTCGGAAGAGCTTCCGTGCGATATAGTCTGCCAGCCCAAACAAGCATTTCTTTAAATTTGAATAGAGTATCAGATAACGATTATTTTGCTGATTTTGGCGCGTCAGTTTTAGCCGCATCTCAAAGAATATTACCGACTACCATTCAAATTAATGGAAACTTGAATGGTTGGGCTTATCAGGGTGGCTATCAGGGGTATCAAGTTTTACAAGACCCTGGAGCACCGATTTTGCCTCCATATGAGTGGAGTCCGAAATTAACTTTTAGCAAAAGTACGGATGTTTCAATTGGCCACAAAGAAATGGATATGACGCTGGCGGCTGAGGCTACGCATTTCACACATCCTTCTTTGACAGATGGTACACGATTTATTGGAAAGGTTAGTTTTTCGACGCCATTCAATCTAGGAGCTGTAAAGCTGGTTCCAGCAACTAACATACACTATACACTTTACAGCAAATCCAAAGATGGCAATTCATCCGAGACTGCTAAGAGGTTCAAAATTGATCAACCTCTCTTGGGAGTTTATGCAAATAACATAGACGGTAGTAAAAATTCGTACGAAAGATTGGTTCCGGGAATAAGTTTGGAGTTATCCTCTGCCCTTGAGAGAAAATCAAAATTTAGGGGAAACATTTACACTAACACTGTCGAACCGATGCTTTTTTACGCCTTCACACCGTACCATAACCAAGATGATTTTCCAGTTTTTGATACAAGCAGTGTGACATCAAGTTTAGCTCAACTACTCTCCGAAACTAGTTTTTTTGGTGATGACAGAGTAGCAGATAAAAATTTTCTTACCGCCGCTCTGACAACGAGATTTTTAGACGGAAATGGGTTTGAACGAGTGCGAGCCTCGGTTGCACAACGATATTATTTTGATAGGCAAAGAGTGGTACTTCCTGGCCAACCCGTTAGGGAGGATGACGAGTCAGATCTTTTTTTTGAAACCGGTGTCAAGGCTTCAGGGAATCTTTCTATATCAGCGCTGGGGCAGTACACCCGAAAGTTAGGGCTTTGGCAAAATCAAATCGTTAGTGTTCGATTCTCGCCCAAGCCAGGTCGAGCAATTTCGTTTGATTACAGGTTCACCAGAAACTCCGTAGATTCGGCTGATTTAGCATTCCAAACTCCGGTATCAAATAATTGGTATGCTGTAGGTAGATATAACTACTCTTTCCAAAGTAGAAGCGAGGCCTCAGGCAATCAGCCGCCCGGATTAGTGGAAGCTCTCTTTGGGTTGGAGTACAATGGGGGTTGTTGGGTCTCAAGACTAGTAGCTCAGCGTTATGTAACCGGTTCAACGGAAGCTACTAATGCCTTGTTTTTTCAAATTGAGTTAAATGGTATCGCGAGGGTTGGTGCTGATCCACTAAATGCACTTAAACGTGGAATTCCAAATTACAGAAGGATCAATCAGCTAAAGCCCATGCCATCAAGTTTTGATAATTTTCGATGATTGAGATTTTTATGGGTAGGAAAATGCTTACAATCGTTTACTGGACCATTTTGAATATATTTCAGGCAGTGAATGCAGAGCCGGTTATCATCGATCGGGTTATTGCAGTGGTGAACGGAGAAGCGATATTAGAAAGTGAGTTACAAGCAAATATAGCAATACAAAGTTTGACGGTGAGAGATTACCGGGGATTTTCGGATGCACAAAAAAATGCTGTTTTGGAAAAAATGATAGATGAAAAAATTCTAGTTCAAAGAGCAAAACGTCTCAATATATCAGTTGATTCTGATACTATTTCCACGATATTCGAAGATATTGCTGGCAATCAGGAGCTGACGGTGGAAGGGCTTAGGGAAAAATTACGGGAAGCCGGAATTAGTTATGAGGATTTCAAAGCTAAATTAGAGACTGATGTGTTACTTACTCGGTTACGAGATAGAGAGCTAGATCAGAAGCTGTATGTATCCGACGCAGAGGCGGAAAATTTTTTGTCTACGGAAGTGGAATTTAACTTGTCATCGGGAGAGATAGCTATCATGCATCTTAAGGTCCCTTTCAATAGTGAAATTAGCAGAGAGACTTCAAAAAGATCTGCTGAAAAAATATTAGAATCGTTAATCAGTGAAAAGAATGGGAATTCTGAAATCAGACAACATAAGAGATTCGAATTTGAGGATTGGGGTTGGAAAAAATATGATCGAATCCCTGAAATATTTCTTAATCATGTTATAGAACTTAAAACGGGGACCTACTCTGAGATAATTGAAAGCAAAAGTGGGTTTCACATTCTTTATGTTGTGGACCGCAGATCTACCGTGATCAGAGATAAGATTATTAAGTATAGGGTGAAACATATATTAAAACGAGTTAATGAGAGAGATGATGAGAAGGCCGCGTTTGAGTCATTGAAGGAAATTAAAAATAGGGTTCTGGCAGGAGAACCGTTTGAGAGTTTTGCAAAAAGATTTTCAGATGACGAAAAATCAGCGAAAAATAACGGTGACTTAGGATGGGTCTACCAGGGGGATTACGTTCCCAGTTTTGAAAGAGAGGCTTTGACATTAGCTCCTGGCGAAATAAGTAATCCAGTTCGAACACCATTCGGTTATCATCTAATAATGGTTATGGATAGGGTGCAAGAGAAAGTGAGCCCTGAGCGTAAATTAACTCTTGCAAAGAATCTTATCAGGGAAAAACGCATTAAAGAAGTTGTACGTGAATGGATATCGGACATGAGGGCTAACAGCTTTATAGACAAAAAAATCTAGGTTTACCCTTGATGAAGAAGCATTTGGGCCAAAATTTTTTAATAAATACCCACATTACAGATTGTATAATTTCTCACCTACATATTCGGGCCAACGATTTTTTATTTGAAATTGGTCCAGGCGAGGGTGCACTAACGGGCTCAATAATCTCCAACACAGAATGCAGTTTTGAGCTTACAGCACTCGAAAAAGACAAAGAACTTATTCCGTTGTTGAAAAAAAAATTCCCGCAACCTAATGTTGAAATACTATATGGGGACATACTGAAATTTGATCTCAATACCTATTTAAGAAGTTCTCTAAGGCATGGGAGAGTGAGAATTTTAGGTAATTTACCCTACTATATTTCGTCACAGATACTTTTCAAGTTACTTAAGTCTAGACGGCTTATTCAGGATCAGTTTTTAATGCTTCAGAAAGAGGTTGTAGATCGAATAATTGCTACACCAAAAAACAAAGAGTATGGTAGGCTTTCCGTCTTGATTCAACTATTTTATGATGTTGAGAAAGTTATCGATGTAACACCTGACAATTTCAAACCTATTCCAAATGTCCATTCTTCTGTGATTAAAATGTTACCTAACGACAAGTACGAAAAACGAGTTTTAGACCAAAACGTGCTCTTTGAAGTGATTAGAAGATCGTTTTCCATGAAAAGGAAGATGATAAAAAATTGTTTAAACGGTTTTGCTTCTGAACCGGAGTTGATGAGTGTGGGGATTGATCCTACGGATCGTGCTGAAGAGGTTCCGATCTCTGATTTCATAAAACTGGCAAATCTCATTTTTAGAAATAAATTAAATTAATTTATTTCGCTTTTCAATTTTTCAATACGGTCTTTAACCAGAGAGATGATTTGGTCGGGTCTTTTACCTTCAGGATAAATTTCATCTCCAAACTTTACTATGATTGTTCCAGGTCTTTTGATAAAAGCATTTTTTTTCCAGAGTTTCCCTGCATTATGTGCGATTGGAATTATAGGAACCCCTAGTTCACTGGCTATGACCGCTGCACCAATTTTATAGCGTTTCTTTTCTGATATAGAAACCCGTGTCCCCTCTGGGAAAAAAACTAACCACCTTCCTTGAGCAAATTGGTTAGGAGCTTCATTGATTATTGTATGAATAGCATTTCTTCCCGCTCTTCGATTTATATGGATCATATCCAGCAAAAAAATTCCCCACCCAAAAAATGGAATGAAAAGTAGTTCTCGTTTAAAGATGAAACAAACTTGCTTCTTTAAACAGGACGCGATGAAAAAAGTTTCCCAGGTACTTTGGTGATTGCTGCATAAAATAATATTTGAATTTAAGTTACGATCAATGACTTGAGATCCTCGCACTTCGCATTTAATCCCAATTAGCTTATCGGCAACCTTTAGGTTTAATTTTGGCCAAAGCATTGTTATTGAATATCGCGTTTTTAAATTCAGGAAGGGTATTATCACTATTACTAGTATTCCCCAAAAAAAAAGGGAAAAAACCTGAAATAAAAAGAATATTATTGAACGGAAAATGAACATTAACTAATTTTTTCAGCTAAAGAACTGAGATCATTTTCTATTTGAACCTTACAAGGCATTAGATTGAGGCCGGACTTGTGTTCCATTAACGTTCTTTCCCCATTTCCAGTCAAGACTAGTATTGATCTCGCTGAGACCGCTTCTGCTGCCTTTAAATCACGGAGAGAGTCCCCAACTGTAACGCAAGAGTTCCCAGATATACCGAATCGTTTTGTTATTTCTAAAAACATCCCTGGTTTTGGTTTCCTACAGGAGCAGTTTTGGTTAGGACGATGTGGACAGAAAAAAATACAATCAATATCAGAGCCATATTGTCTAACTGAACTAAGCAGTTTTGCGTGAATACTGAATAAATCTACCATTTGTATGATGCCTCGACCAACTCCAGATTGATTAGTCGCAATCGCAATTTTCCATCCCTTTGCTCTCATTTTAGCGATAGCCTCTATACTCCCGGGTATCGGATGCCAATCGTTAGGACTTTTGATGTAATTTGGAGAATCATGATTTATCACACCATCTCTATCCAGAATAATCAGACGCTTACTCATTACGACCCTTGGATACCAACGACAAATCGATTAGTTGATTCATAATGGTATAAACGTGTGAAAGTAAAAAAATCCGGTTATTTTTAATGGCTTTTTCGTCAACATTAACCATGATATTTTCAAAAAAAATTTCAATGGGCTTTTTAAATTCTTCACAGGACTGTAGGTATTTATCAAATTTATTATGAGAAATTTGATCACTAATTTGATCACGTAAATTATTTGAAATTAGGAATAAATCTTTTTCAGCTTGATCTATTAATAAGTTTTGATCTATGGCATCAAACCCCTCCTCATTTACCCCTGCTTTTTCTAAAATATTTTTAATTCTCTTATTAATTAAAAATAAATCTCGAGAATCATCATCAATCGCTACTTTTTCGAGTTCTTTTAGTAAGTGGGGAAAGTGATAGATATCGACATAACAAAATTTCATGCATGCCATGATACAGTCAGGCCTATTACCCTTGTCCTTGAATAAGAAAAATATACGGTCGGAAATAAATCGACTCATTTTTTTTATTGCATCTTCTTTTTTTTCTCTATCTGAAATAAATATACTTAATGATGATTCAATTAAATAACTAAGGTTAGTGTTGAAACGCTCCGACATGAGAATATTGATTATTCCTAGGGCACTTCGTCTCATTGCATATGGATCTTTATCACCGCTTGGCAGTAAATTAATACTAATAAGACCAGCAATCGTTTCAAACTTGTCAGCCAGTGCAAGTGATTTTCCTAATTTGCTCGTGGGAAGATTATCCCCTGAATATCTTGGCTTGTATTGGTCCTCAATTGCTTCAGCAATATGTAACTTTCCCCCTTCAGATAAATAATAATATTTTCCCATAGTCCCCTGAAGTTCAGGAAACTCATTTACCATGAGAGTTACAAGATCATTCTTCGAAACATCAGCCAGAGTAATGCAGTCTGATTTATTCAAATTTATTTTCGTACTCCAATCTAACAAAAGAGATTTTATTCTTTCAACTCTGTCACTCAGCATTCCTAGAAGACTGTGATATGTTACCGACGCAAGATCATGGTTTCTCTCAATCAAATATTTTTTCTTATCTTTTTGAAAAAAGAAATGAGCATCTTTTAACCTTGCTCTCAGAACTTTTTCATTACCGTTTTTTATTCTCGTCACATCTTCAGGAGTATTATTGGCGATAACAATAAATTTATTACTTAAACTTTTATCGTCTTCGGCTAAGGGGATATATTTTTGATGCCTCTGCATGGTTAAAATAAGACATTCATCTGGAAGAGATAAAAACTCTTTATCGAATTCACAAAGAAGCGCTTTTGGCCACTCACAGAGAGCAGTAATCTCGTCGAGTAGATGATCGTCAATGATGGCTTTACAGTTCTCTTGTTTGCAAATTTGGTCAATTGACTCATTGACTTTAATACGTCTTTTCTCAAATTCCGCAATCACTTTTCCCGTCTCAAAAAGCTGAGATTCATATTCTAACGCTGATCTAATTTCGACAGCCTTGCTACCTAAAAACCTATGGCCACTCGTGATTCTTGAGGATTTTACACCGAGAATCTCGATATCTAATAGTTTGTCATTAATCATTAAGGTGATGCCTCTGACTGGACGTATGAACTCAACGTCTTGTATTATTCGCTGTGGATTTAATTTTTGATATTTCATCAATTTAGGAATTGGTAACTTTTTCAGACACGAAGCCAGATTTTTTTTCACCGATTCTTCTATACTTATACCCTTATTTGAAACATCGATAAAAAGAAATTCTTTACCGTTTAGCTCCTCACTGTAAATATCTTTTAACAACGTTTCTAGATAGTCAGGTTTTAAAGGGACGATTTTGAAATTATTTTGTAAGAGACCCCTTAATTTGTTCTCCAATGGAGGTAACATTCTCCCCTTGTTATCTAAACCAATCTGTTTCGGAACTAACCGGATTTTTTCTTCTTTATCTGGTGCCATTGTCGAAACATTTCTAATGAGAAAACCGATTCGTCTGGGTGTAGCGAAGATTTTAAAACTGGGTTTATCAAAAAAAAGCTCATCTTTTTGTAAAAAACTCAACGAAAGATTTAGAAGTGATGTTGATATATCTCTCAAGGCTTTTGGAGGTAATTCTTCGGTCAGTATTTCTAGCAGTATTGAGTTTGACATAATCTATTTCACCATTGGAAATCCTAGATTTTCTCGTGATTCTAGGTATTTTTTCCCGATTTCCTTTGATAAATCTCGAATTCTTTTTATATACCGCGCCCTTTCCGTGACGGATATACATCCTCTTGCCTCTAGCAAATTGAATGTGTGCGCTGATTTTAGCGTATATTCATAAGCCGGTAACGGAAGACTTTTATCGAGAAGCCTTTGTGCCTCACTTTCATATTGGTCGAAACTCTCAAACAAAAATTTTGGGTTACTCATTTCAAAGTTGTGAATCGATTGTTCAACTTCATTCTGTCTATATATGTCTCCATAACTTACTTCAAAAACCTTTCCTCTATCATCTTCATGAGACATCCATATTAATTCATAAACGTTTTCTTTCTCTTGAATGTGCAGAGCAAGTCTTTCCACACCGTAAGTAATTTCGCAGGTTATAGGTTTGCAATTTAGACTGGCGATTTGTTGAAAATATGTGAATTGGGTAACTTCCATGCCGTTTAACCAAACTTCCCATCCTAACCCCCACGCACCTAGGGTTGGATTTTCCCAATTATCTTCAACAAGCCTTACATCATTGTGTTGCGGGTCTATGCTGAGACAAGATAAGGATTCAAGATATAAATCCACTATCCTTTCAGGACTAGGTTTAAAGACAACTTGAAACTGAAAATAATGCTGTAGTCGATTCGGATTTTCGCCATATCTTCCGTCTGAAGGACGTCTGGAGGGCTGAGAGTAACAGGCGTTCCATGGTTCTGGCCCAATTGCTTTTAAAAAAGTCATAGGATGTGACGTTCCAGCCCCAACTTCAGTGTCAATGGGTTGAAGTATAATACATCCTTTGTCCGCCCAGAATTGCTCTAATTTAGAAATAATATTTTGAATTGATAACATAGTCATATTTTATCGAAAAATCCTCCTTACGACGCCAGCTGATAAAACAAAAATACAAAGTAGAGCAATAGGCGTATTTCCGAATAATGTAAAAGGGGTATTTCCCACCCGACCTGAAATTTCAATAACGAGGTAACCTGGAGATGTCGGAGGCAGAACAGCCGCTATTACCCCCCTGTGATCAATATAACCTGTCATACCAGTGTTAGTAGATCGAAGAGTTGGTTTTGCTGTTTCAAGACTTCGCATCCTAGCTGCCATTAAATGATATTTGAGAGAATTTGACTCCCCGAACCAACCTAGATTACTGATGTTCAGTAGGATTGAGGATTCATTTTTCAATGAGGTTTGCCGAAGGTTTTTTATTATTTCCCAGTTGAACAAGTCTTCGAAGCAAATATTTGCTACAAATTGATGCCCGTCCAGTGAAAGCGGATCCTGCAGAGGCTGTCCTCGGGAAAAATCTCCCAATGGAACGTTCATCAAATCGACAAACCACTTAAATCCCTGGGGAATAAATTCACCGAATGGAACTAAATGGCGTTTGTTATACTCACCGATTTTTTTGAAAAAATGTGGATTCTCTGGATTTGCCTCTAGTGAAAACAGTGAGTTGTACCAATTTCCATTCTTCAAATTAGGGACTCCTGTAAGAAGTAAGCTTTCATTGGTCTCTAAAACAATTGATAATTTCTTTAAGAACGTTTTTTCGATGAGTTCAAAGGGCTTTGTTAACGCAGTTTCAGGCAAAATTATTGCATTTATGCCCTCATGTTCCATAGAAGCCTTCTCAATAAGAGAATAGTATGTCTCTTGGTTTCTTAACTCTTGGTCAGAGTCAAATTTGATTGACTGTGGAATACCCCCCTGTACCAGGACTATCTTAATTGGTTTTTTTGTTTCTTCGGTCAAGCTAACAAAGGATAGACTAACGCTAACTAAGATGATAAGTGTTATTTTTAAAAATGATGCAGTATTGCAGTTGTTAACCAAAGTAGCAATACAAAAAACAATAAAAAAAGTGACGCCATAACTTCCAAAAAAAGGAGCTACATTAGCAAATGGCAGATCAATTCCCAGCACTCCTATTTCAAGCCATGGAAAGCCGCTAAAAAGAATACTTCGAAGTCCCTCCAAACTAGTTACTAACGCCGCAATCTCAAGGCTTGAGCAGCTGTATGATCTGCTTAAAATAAGGGCAACGATATAAAAACTTGCCACATAACATGCCAGCAACGCTGTAGAAAAAATTGAAAGGAGAAGCGGTAACCCTCCGATGAAATATAAACTATCAAAAATCCAGTATAGACCTAGCTGAGTGCAACTAAAGATAACTAGATAAGAAACCTTCCTATAGTTTGGATTATTGTTGGCGTTTAGGTAAAGAACTGTTGAAATTAAAGCTACAAGGCTAAGACTCACCATTTAAATAAGTTATCGCTTTATTATCTTTTATCTCCCTAGCAGGGCTAAATTTTTCAATATCAATAACCAGTTGATAAACCCTCCTAGCATCTGCGCGTTGAATTTCGAAAGCAATATTGTCAATTTCTGTTTTTTCTCCACGTCGAGGAACGTGTCCTAAATGGTCAGTGACGTAACCACCTATTGTCTCAACAGCATCGCTGTTGAATTTCGTTGAAAAAAAATTATTAAACTGGTCTAAGGAAGTTCCAGCCCTTACTCGAAAGCGGTTCAATTGAGCAGGAATTTCTAAAATATTATCTTTTTCTTCATCAGTATCATGTTCGTCTTCTATATCGCCAACTATTTGTTCCAACACATCTTCGATAGTTATTAATCCGCTAATTCCGCCATACTCATCCACGACAATTGCCATATGGTTTCTCTTAATCCTAAAATCTCGCAGCATAGCGTTTAATTTTTTTGACTCTGGAACTAACACTGCTGGTCGCATCAAGCCTCTAATACTCTCTTCATCTCTATGGATATCCTCATCCCTGTGAAGGATCGAGAGAAGATCCTTTGCGAGTATTATACCTATCACATTATCTTTTTTTCCCTTAATAACGGGAAATCGGGAATGTGCGATTTCAGTAACAAAGTCTAAAATATCGTCAATGCTTGTCTCTACTTCTATACAGTCCATTCTTGCCCTGGGTACCATTATGTCTCTGACTGCGAGGTCTGATATTTGTAAGATGCCTTCCATCATCGAAACTGCGTCTGCGTTCAGAACCGAGTGTTCTTCCGCCTCATGAATTTGTTCGATGAATTCTTCCCTGTTGTCAGGTTTCTTAAAAAAACGGTTGAAAAATCGTTTTACAAGTTCTATAAATCTTCCCGGATTGGGGTCGTCGTTCATGCGCCGGCATGTTTTAGTCAAGGAATCTATATTTTGCCAAAAAACTCCTTAAAATCAAGTTTTTTGCGCGTAAGGAGATGAAATACTTAATAAGTTTAATATTTTTTCTTCAAGTTTTTCCATAATTAGTGCGTCATTAGAGCATTCATGGTCATATCCTATTGCGTGAAGGGTTCCGTGTATGATCATATGGGTCAGATGGTCAAGATATCCCACATTTTGTTCTTTACATTCGGCATATATTATCGGAAGGCATATAACAATGTCAGCAATAACGTTTGGGTATTTCTCATAGCTGAATGTTAAGACGTTCGTGGCGTAATTCTTTTTTCTATACTTAGTATTTAGAAGCTTGCTCTCCCGGGCATTTGTAAATCTCACCGTCAAATAATAATTGCCCATGAAATCATTTAAAGCAGCTTTATTCAACGTAAGACTGATTATTTTATTAATTTTTTTTTTTTATAAAGCAGTGAAACGCTCTAAGTCTTTTATCCTGAATTTGCTGTACATTCACTGATATCATTAAATAAGCTTCCCTCTTAGACTATGTTTTTTGATGTCAGTAATCAACACTGGGACGATCCTACCAATCAAGCTAGTCTCTCCCACAAAATTCACGACCCTATTGTTTTGAGTGCGGCCCATCAACTCTTTTTTATTTCGCTTAGAAGATCCCTCAATCAAAATATTTTCTTTTTTTCCCAGCATTTCTAAACTGTATTGAAGGGAATAGTGATTGAGTTTCGCTTGTAAAGCTTCCAATCTAGACAACTTCGTCTTTTTATCAATCTTTCCAGGTAGTAAAGACGCAGGAGTCCCCGGACGATCACTGTAAATGAATGAGTAGGATCCGTCAAACTTAAGTTCATCGACGAGATTTAGTGTTTTTTGAAAATCGTCGTCAGTTTCTCCGGGAAATCCAACAATGAAGTCTGATGTTAAAGACAGTGAAGGTCTACTTATTCTTAATTTTTTAATAATAGATTTATATTCGATAGCAGTATATCCTCTCTTCATTGCAGATAAAATTTTATCGCTCCCTGATTGAACAGGTAAGTGCAGCTGATCAACTAACTGGGGCAGCTTTTTATAAGCTTGAATGAGGCTTCTCGTTACCTCTCTAGGGTGAGACGAGGTGTATCGAATTCTTTCCAACCCTTTAACAGTGGAAACTAGTTCTAGTAAAGTTGCAAAATCTAGCCTTTCTCTTTTGTCATAATAAGCATTAACGTTTTGACCAAGAAATGTGATTTCCCTTGCTCCATGTTTGACAAGATGTTGTACTTCTGGAATTATTTCGAACACGGATCGTGAAAATTCAGTTCCTCGGGTATAAGGAACCACACAAAAACTGCAATACTTGCTACATCCCTCCATGATTGAAACAAATGCTGTGCTAGAGCTCTTCGACGAGGATGGCAAGTGGTCAAATTTTTCGATTTCAGGAAAGCTTATGTCAATTTGACTTTTTCCATCTTTTCGCGCCCTCTGGACCATAGAGGGAATCCGATGTAATGTTTGAGGCCCAAATACAATATCTACATAGGGAGCCCTTTTAACGATATTTGCTCCCTCCTGGCTTGCTACGCAGCCGCCTACTCCAATAACTAGATTGGGATTTTTTCTCTTTAGGTGTTTAATTCTTCCTAAATCAGAGAAAACTTTTTCCTCTGCTTTTTCTCGAACGGAACATGTGTTAAAAAGAATGATGTCAGCGTCATCAGGCGAACTTGTCTCTGAGATAGCATTAGTCTCCGATAGAAGGTCGGCGATTTTTTCGGAGTCGTACTCGTTCATTTGACATCCGTATGTTTTAATATATAGCTTTTTTTCCATGATTTTTAAAATTTATATACTCTATTCTATCTAAAAAAAGAACGTGTTACAGCCAAGAGTCACAAAGAAAGAGATGTTTGCATGGGCAAGTTTAGATTTTGCAAATTCTGGCTATACGACGGTAGTTCTAACAACTATTTTTAACGTCTACTTCGTAACTGTTATCGCCGCAGATATTGCAGAGGCGACATTCCTGTGGACGGCAACTTTGTCATTTAGCTATCTACTTATTATGATTGCATCCCCTTTTATCGGTGCATACGCTGACGCCAGGGCAACCCACAGAAGAATACTTTTTTTGGCAACGATATGTTGCTCAATTTCGACAATCATTCTTGGCTTCTGTGGCCCGAACAACATGAAACTCACTATAACATTTATTGTAATATCTAATTTATCGTATGCCATACATCAGAATATTACTGCATCTTTGTTATCCAGGATTGCCGACCTACGTTATTTAGGTAAAGTTTCAGGGTTCGGTTGGGCGTGGGGTTTTATTGGTGGTGTTTTGGCATTACTGATGTCTTTATGGTGGATGCAACAAACCTTCGTGCTCCCACGTTATTTGTCGGCGGAGTTTGACCAGCAAATTTTAGGTTCGTTAGTTTTAACTGGTACTCTGTTTCTACTAATAGGTTGTCTCTCTGTAGTTTATTTAAAATCAGTTGTAATTCTTCCCGCAAATAACGATTGGAGACACGTTTGGCAAAATCTTGTATTTAATTTATTTCGCTTAAAATCACAACATGACATCATGCTTTTATATTTGTGCATATTCTTCTATCATTGCGGAATTGCCGCCGTTATAACCGTCTCATCAATATACGCATCTAAGGTTATGAATTTTTCGATCGAAGAAATTGTGGGATTGGTTTTAATAGTAAATGTCAGTGCATGCCTCGGCTCATTTTTGTTCGGAAATTGGCAAGATAAGGTGGGTCATAAATTGGGTTTACAGGCTATCCTTTGGTTTTGGGTAACGACGATTGTCTTTCTTTTCTTTTCCGATAGTAAACTGATGTTCTATATATCCGCTAATTTGATTGGGTTAGGGTTAGGTTCGGCCCAGAGTGCTAGTAGAGCTTCAATTGCCTATCTGGCCCCGAAAAATCGACAAGCTGAGTATTTCGGGGTTTGGGGCCTGTTCGTTAATGCTTCTTCAGTAGTCGGCCCGTTATCGTACGGAACTTTAACAGTATTATTAAACAATGACCATAAATTAGCGGCGATTGGCTTAACTCCATTTTTTCTTTTATCACTAGCGCTTATCAGCCAAACTCGATTCGTTACACCCCGATAAAACTTTTTATATTTGGCCAATGCTTTGAAAAATCGGTCACACTATGGTCGGAACCCTCTATGATATATTGCTGACATCCCTTGAAGAAGGAACTCATTTCCTTCCAACTTAACAGTTCATCGCCTTTTGTTGCCACTAACAAAATATTATCCGGAAAGCGTATCTTTGTTCCAATTGCAATTTCGAGTTCTTTTAATTCAAGGTGATGATTTTTGGTAAACGGTTTTATGTTCAATGCCTCCAGCTGCCATTCTTTTCCTGGGTTAACTTCAGATTCTAAATCTCGAAACGGTCTCACAGCAGGGTTAATTACAATTGAAAGTAAGTTTTTTGATTCTATAGCGGTTTGCATAATCCAGGTAGCATAAAATCCCCCCAAGGAGGAACCCACTATAATAACCTGCGTATTTTGATGTTTGGCTAAATTTCTAACTGTGGTAATCGATTGCTCTGTTGCCATAACTGGCGACAAATCTAACGGCGGGCATAAAAAATCTATATCATTTTTAACACAAAAATCTTTCAAGAAAGTTGCTTTTCTTGACGTCGTAGAGCTCCTAAACCCATGTAAATATATGACAGTTTTATTTTTCATTTCCTCGTGAACTAAAAACCCTGAAATTACCATAGTATAAAAAAATAATGGTCAGGGGTATACTTGAATATAATCCGGTATGGGTATTTTTTATGTTCATTGATAAACATATGTTAAGCGTTGGATTTTGATAGACGAGATTAGTTTTTTAGTTTTTGAAAATTAAGAGTGTAGCCTACTTGACAGTTATTGTTTACCAGTGTGTTTGAAGGATATTCAGCTAGTTGAATTTGAAAATAAATTAAAATTATCGAGGGAAGATGTTTCTAAGTTATTGATTGAAACAACATTGATCAGTTTTTGTTATTTATTTTTTTGCATAAGTAAAGGAGGATTCTAGTGCTTTCACCCGCAGAGGATAGTGCTTTTCGTGATATAAGGAGAGATTTTCATGCTCATCCAGAATTAAAATTTGAGGAATTTCGAACTTCCGAGAAAATCTATTCTTTTCTGAGGGAGTGGGGTTGCGACGAAATTACCCGAGGGCTTGGGGGAACAGGAATTGTAGGGGTTTTGCATGGCAGATTGGGAGCAGTGACTTCCAAATCAATTGGCATCCGGGCGGATATGGATGCCCTACCTCTTACTGAAAAAAATGAATTTGAACATGTGAGCAGATATTCAGGAAAAATGCATGCCTGCGGGCACGATGGTCATCTGACGATTCTCCTGGCAGCTGGGAAAAAATTAGCTGAAGAACGAAATTTCTCCGGCAAATTAAACCTTATTTTTCAGCCGGGAGAGGAGGGTGGAGCTGGAGGAAAGGCTATGATAGATGACGGTTTGTTTGCAAAACACCCATGTTCAGAAATATATGCCTTACACAACTGGCCAGGTTTATCCGAAGGGACTTTCGGATTTAAATCTTGCGCGCTTATGGCTTCAAGCAATCAATTTGATATTACCATAACAGGGAAAGGTGGTCATGCTGCAATGCCTCAACTCTGTGTTGATCCAATCTTTATTGGTACCCAATTATGTCAAGCCATTTATGGAATAACGTCAAGGATGGTTAAACCAATAGATTCTGCAGTAATTTCAATTAGTCGAATTAAAGCGGGTGATTCACCTAATATTATTGGAAATGATATATTTTTATCAGGTACTGTTCGTACTTTTAGTTACGAGGCGCTGGATCTAATTGAGAAAAAAATAAAACACTTGAGTACGCAAATTTGTAGTGCTTTTGGGGCGAAGGCAGATGTTTGCTTTTTGCGTCAGTATCCTCCTACAATCAACGACGAAGAAATCACTGCCCATGCTGTTTCCGTTGCCGAAAAACTTTTTGGAAAGAGAAATGTACTAAGGGATATTGAGCCTACGATGGGAGCTGAAGATTTTTCATTTATGTTACAGAAGGTACCTGGAACATATTTTTTTCTAGGAAATGGGGATATTTCGGGTAATCATCGAGGGCAAGGGCATGGATTGGGACCCTGTACATTACATAATGCGACCTACGACTTTAATGATAATCTGATAGGAATCGGCGCAAAATTTTGGTATGAGTTGGTCAAGACTCGCTTAGGCCATGATGAGAGCTCTGATTAAATCGCGCAATACCAATTTCGTCAAGTCTCTTTTGTTCGGACCTTTTCTCGGAAGTTTTTACAATCAAAGCCTGTCTTTCATTTAAAAATTCGGCTTTTTTTTGCTCTTTTAATGCGTCGATTAGAAGTTCCTCACGATCATTGAGTATTTTCTCGGCATCTTTTTCTTCCTTGTTAATGACTTCTAACAAGTCATTTACTTGCTTTATGAAATGGCGATAGGCGATGTTGTCGGTTATCGAGTGAACATCTGTCTGAGATTCTACTAGCTTTTCTTTGTATTCATCAAGCAGTTCTAGAAGTTGTAGCTTTTGTTTACTTATTCGACTAAGTTCATACGTAGCGTCAGCCACCAATTCTCTTGCATCCGCAACTTTAACCTCTGCAAGTTCTTCAAGTATTGTCCACGCTGAGTGGGTTAGTGTATTCATTAGTCCGACCAATCGTTCTAACAAGTTTTAGGCACTTGGGTAATCGGCATATCATTAAGATTCTTTAGAATTTTCACTATAATTAGCCGACCTGATTTTTAAGTAAGGATTCTGACTCGCTCATGATTACAGTCATATCCTTTATAGAATCTTGAAAACCGTAGCGCTGATTCAAGTCCTGACAAAGAAATGACACCATTTTTTCACGTATTCTGATAGCTTCATCCAGTTCCAGATTTGTTCCGGATTTATAGGCACCTACCTTTATCAAATCTTCATTTTGTTGATAGAGAGACCAGAGTCTTCTAAATTGTCCTCCGTACTTGTTTGTTTTCTCATCAACCAAGTTTTGCATAACTCTTGAAATTGAACCATTGAGATCAATAGCTGGATAGTGTGCAGCATCTGCCAAACTTCTAGATAGCAGAACTTGTCCATCCAGAGATGCGCGTGCTATGTCAACGATAGGATCTGAATTGTCATCGTTCTCGGCCAGCACAGTATAAATTGCAGTTATGGACCCGTTACCACGCCTTCCAACACCAGCTCTCTCAATTAAATTTGGTAATAAGGAAAAAACAGAGGGGGGATATCCCTTCGCAGTTGGGGGTTCGCCAACAGCTAATCCAATTTCTCTCTGTGCATGAGCTACGCGGGTTAAGCTGTCGACCATCATAAGTACATTTTTACCCTGGTCACGAAAATATTCTGCGATAGAGTGTGTTAAGTAAGTCGCTCTGATCCTTAACACAGGTGAGATATTGGCTGGTGCAGCAATAACTACTGATTTTTTAAGTCCTTCCTCTCCAAGTGACTCTTTAATGAATTCCTGGACTTCTCTGCCTCGTTCTCCGATTAAACCGATGACAACAATATCAGCTTCCGTAAAACGGGTAATCATTCCCATCAGACTACTCTTACCAACTCCCGATCCTGCAATCAAACCTAATCTTTGACCTTTGCCAATTGTCAAAAAACTGTTGATAGCTTTAACACCCACATCAAGAACATCCTTTATTGAGTCTCTATCCATAGGGTTTATTGGAATTCCTTTCAAAGAAACCGAGTTTTCGCAGTGGATCGAATCCTTTTCGTCCAAGGGCATGCCTCTAGCATCGATTATTCTGCCTAATAAATTTTTTCCGACTTTTGCCTTTGCGTCATTGCTAATTATTTCAACAGATGCGCCTGGACCAATTCCAGTTGCCTCATTAAACGGCATTAAATAAAGGGTGTCATTTTGAAAACCTACTACCTCGGCTTGTACCGTCCTCTCAGTTCTATCATTTTTTATCTCACAAATTGCACCCAGAGGCGCATTGATTCCCTTCGCTTCAAAGGTTAATCCTATAACCCTCACAAGAGAACCAATCTGCGAAGGAGGAGGTAGCCTCACATCATTAATTATTGCATCTGAAACAAACTGAAATTTATGATTCATTATTTTTTTCGACGTCTATCATTTTTGTAGCCTGAGTGGTGGTATCTTCCGGTTG
>CETK01022479.1_pt1 | contig 22410 bp, 10 predicted proteins | sample 361431 | NCBI WGS metagenome assembly CETK01 (sample SAMEA2622452, study PRJEB7988) | marine metagenome | biome: marine biome (ENVO:00000447); feature: surface water layer (ENVO:00002042); material: "saline water (ENVO:00002010), including plankton (ENVO:xxxxxxxx)" | depth 5 m | reverse complement strand
ATTCACTGTTAAAAAATGAAGATGACCTTCCCATGGTCATAATATATCTTGCAGAATTGTTTGAAGGAATTTTTAATTTTGTAATTATTGTGTAGTTGGATAGCCCATTTGGACTGTTAGCAAAAGGAGCGCTATTTATTTTTAGGTAATCACCGTTTCCATCAAAATTAAAATGTGGTATATCATTTGATGAATTTACATAGGTTACCCCTCCCATCATTTTTAAGTCATTATTGCTTGTGCTTAAGTCGTTAATAATACGCCCAGAACCGTTGTAGCTACTTGAGTTACTGGCATCAAAATATAAGACGAGATTACTAGAATTCTGTCCACCCCACAAGGGGATATATAATAAAACGATTAAAAAAAATAATAGTTTTCTCAAATCCTCGTACATTTATATAACAACATCACAAACTATGCCACACTTAACAAAACGTTAAAATTACAAAAAATAGCCACATGAAACAATTTAAAACCCTTTCCACCGTTGCCCTAATTTTTATCTTTTCAAGTATCAATGCACAGCTCTCTGAAGGGCCGTTTGCACAGCTTATAATTAGAGGTGCAACCCTTATAAATGGTAACGGGGCACCTCCGATTGGTCCTGTTGACGTAGTGGTAGAAAAAAACATAATTAAAGAGGTATCTGTTGTTGGCTATCCAGGAGTAGAGATTGACCCTAAAAAACGACCTGTACTTATAACCGGTGGAAAAGAAATTGATGCGCATGGAATGTATTTGTTGCCTGGGTTTATTGATATGCATGGACATATTGGTGGTGTGGCTCAAGGTGCTGATTGGGATTATGTGTTTAATCTTTGGCTTGCCCATGGAATTACAACTGCAAGAGAGCCAAGTGGAAGGGGAAGAGATTGGACTCTTGACTTAAAAAGAAAAAGTGAAAAAAATGAGATTATAGCACCTAGAATCATCCAATATACAGGATTTGGACAAGGATCAAAATATGAAATCTCTACAACTGAACAAGCTAGACAGTGGGTTAGAGAAAATGCAAAAGCTGGTTCGGATGGAATAAAGTTTTTTGGAGCTGCGCCCGAGATAATGGAGGCCGCCCTTGATGAGAACAACAAACTTGGTCTTGGGTCCGCTTGCCACCATGCGCAAATGAGTGTAGCTAGATGGAATGTGTTGCATTCGGCTAGAGCAGGACTAACGACTATGGAACACTGGTATGGTCTTCCAGAGGCTCTTTTTGATGATAGAACAGTCCAAGATTACCCTACAGATTATAATTATCAAAATGAACAGCATAGGTTTGGAGAAGCAGGTAAACTTTGGGCTCAAGCTGCAAAACCTTACTCTGACCATTGGAATAGGGTAATGGAAGAGTTATTAGCTTTAAATTTTACGCTTGTCCCTACTTTTAATATTTATGAGGCCAGTCGCGACTTGCACCGAGCTAGAAGAGCTGAATGGCATGAAGATTATACACTTCCTAGTTTATGGAGGTTTTATCAACCAAGTAAAATTTCACATGGATCTTACTGGCACTATTGGGGTACTGAAGAAGAGGTGGCATGGAGAGAAAACTATAAACTTTGGATGACATTTGTTAATGAGTATAAAAATAGAGGAGGTAAGGTAAATACTGGTTCAGACTCAGGTTTTATTTTTCAACTATATGGCTTTGCATATATTAGAGAAATGGAACTATTAAGAGAGGCGGGATTTCATCCCTTAGAAGTAATAAGGGCTGCTACTTTAAGTGGTGCAGAAACACTCAAGATGGATGACAAAATTGGAACCATAGAGATTGGAAAATTAGCTGATATGGTGCTTGTGGATTCCAACCCACTTGAAAACTTAAAAGTTTTATACGGCACGGGTGCAATCAAGTTAAATGAAAATAATGAGGTTGTTAGAGTTGGAGGAGTAAAATACACAATTAGCAATGGAGTTATTTATGATGCTAAGGGACTATTAAATGAAGTTAAGATGATGGTAGATGAAGCTAAAAAAGAAGAAGGTTTTGAAATAAAGCAACCAGGAATTAAGTAAGTCTGTATTTTTTTAAGATAAGATTTACTTGAGATTCAACCTCGTAACCCTGGCTTGTAAGCATTTTTAGCATAAGACCGTCTAAACTATTGAGCAGTAATTCAGCCTCTAGAGCTGCTTTAACGTATCCTAACTTTTTGAAAGCTCCTATTACCACTTTTTTTAATAAGGGTTCAAGACCAACAGTTTGACTGTTTTCTTCAAAACCATTGGCATAATATAATCTCCAATAAGGATAATCTTCTTTTTTTATGCTCAAAAATAGTTTGACACACAACTTTATTATTTCTTGAGGATTTTCAGTATGCTTTATTTTTTCAATTTCTGGATTAGATTTAGCTTTACCAATTTTTAAAAGAGCATTCAGTAAACCTTTTTTACTTTTGAAATGTTTAAAAATTAAACCTTCAGAAACTCCTGCTTTGTTTGCAATCGATCTTGTTGAGGTTCCTTTGAAGCCATTAAAAGAAAAAAGCTCTAATGATTGTTTTAAAATATGCTCTTTTTTTGTCATCAGTGAGTAATCACTTACTAATATAATCACAATATTTTATAAACAAAAATTATAAAACATTTATTTAGTATATGCTAGGGCAAGAAATTCGGCAATGCAAGCAGGTTTTTGTTCTCCTTGTATCTCGATTTCAATCTTTAATTTATATTTAGCACCACTAGGAATCTCAGTGAATTCCATTAGAGAAACACGACCTCTATAGGCCGAGTCTGATTTTATTGCATTAGGAAATCTAACTCTATCTAGCCCATAATTAATTCCAGCTACAACATTTTCAATTGAAAACGCATCAAATGAAATCCTTGAAACCATAGATAGAATGAAAAATCCATGAGCAACAGTTTTCTTATATGGAGAAAACATAGCACTTTTTTCAGGATCTGTATGGATCCATTGCTCATCTTCAGTGACTTTTGCAAACTCATTGATTTTTTTTTGACTCATTTGCATCCATTCAGTAAGTCCTAACTCTTTGCCAACAAAATTTTTAAGCTCTGTTAGCGCTTTAAACTTAGTGGAGTATGCATTTTGCTCGGACTTTTTCATTTCAAGAACCAAAAAACTATAATAAAATTAATAAAGAATTATCAAACTAAATAAACAAACTATTTAACTAAAGTTTTTACTTTTTTCAATTTAGTCTTTGTTCTAATTGGTACATTATCAATTATAGAATTTGAAATTTTATCAAGGAGCGAATTTGATATATTTTTTGACAAAAAAGTTCCATCAGCATAAAAAGATTCTAAGGATGAATGTTTTTTTGTGAAGCCGAACTCGTTTAATATTTTTATGCAACTTGACCTTACCTTATACTCTAATTTAGATGAAAGGTACTTTAACATCATAATCTCGTTGTATAGGTCGTCCTCTTTTAAAAGTCTAGAGTATTGAGTGTATAAAAATTGCTTTGTACATTCAAATTCTGTTAGCATCTGAGCAATGTTATGTCTTACAGACTGGATTTGAGATACTTTTTCACCATTGTACTGTTGACTATTAATGTATTCAACTACTGCTGTTAAGTTTTGTTCGGCAGTTGATATAGAGACAGTAGATTCAGATAAGGAGCCAATTAAATTTTGATATAAAATGTGGTCTACCGATTGGTTTTCTTCTCCTAATAAATTTTCAGCAGGAACTTTTAGATTATCAAATAGAATTATTTTATAGTCAGTATTGAAATCCTTGACCTCTAGTTTCTTTGTTATATCTATTCTGTTTAAAATTTTAGGAATGATAATAAGAGACAATCCCTTATTTTCTTTTTCGCCAGAAATTTTACATGATATTATAAAATAATCACTTTTTATTCCACTAGCTGCTATTTTTTTTGACCCATTAATTATATAGTAATCTCCTTCTCGCTTTGCATATGTATTTATGGAAGATGAATCAGTGTTATCAAAATCTTCAAAGGTGGCATTGCAACCAATTAAAACTTCTCCTCTGTTTTTTAAAAGGTAAGTATCCTTTTGCTTTTGATTTCCAAGTTTACTGATATAATCTTGAGTCATTTGGAAATTATAATTGATATTGATGAAGTGTTTTGATTTCACCTTTGCTATTTCCTCGTTGAGTATCAGTCCTTGCAGTGAATCGAAATTAAATCCATCGTTTTTTCCCTTCCCTTCATACCCGAAGTAACCCATTTCAAATAAATTTTTAAAAAAGTCTCTTTGGTAATCAATATTCTCAACAAAAGATTCGATCTTTTCCTTTGAAAAGCCTTGAATAAAGTTTCTTAAAGATTGTCTGAAGAGTTCGTGATCTTCACCATAATAAATATTTAATTTATTTTGTTTCTTTTCAGAATTTAAGTCAGCTTTTTTGTATTGTATTTTATCAATATTAATTTTTGCGATTATTTCACGCATAATCTCTGACGTCCCAGCTCCAATAGTTCCAATCCTTACGTCTCTATACATTCTAGCCATCGGATATTCCTCCATATAACCATATCCACCAAAAAATTGAAGACATTCTGTAGCAACTTTTTCATGTAATTCCGTGGAGATAAGTTTCGCCATAGAGCATAAATTCACATCATACACTTTATCATCATATAATTTTGAACAGTAATATCCAAAAGCTTTGAGACATTGAATTTTTGAAGAGAGTTTTGCTATTCTATGTCTTAAAACTTGAAATTTGTCAATAGACTTACCAAAAGCTCTTCTTTTTGACATGTAATCTTTGGATACCTTTATGGCATATTCCATTGAGGCCACAGCGTAAGGAATAAAGATTAATCTTTCTAACTGAAGACCGTTCATTAAGTATTTAAAACCCATTCCTTCCTCTCCAATCAAATTTTCTGTTGGAACTTTTACATTGTCAAAACTCAGTTCGGCTGTATCAGAGGCATGCCAGCCTAGTTTTTCCAGCTTATTTTTGGTAATCCCTTTGCTATTCAAATCAATTACGAGAAGGCTAACCCCAGAAGATTTTTTCTCGGGATCTGTTTTTACAACAGTAACCACATAATCACCATAATATGCGTTTGTTATAAAAGTTTTTGAACCATTGACAATATAATGGTTTCCATTTTTAATTGCCCTTGTCTTTATGTTTTGCACATCTGAACCAGCATCAGGTTCTGTAATTCCAATACATCCAATGAGCTTGCCATTAATTGTTCCAGGTAAATATTTTGCTTTTAAAACATTACTACCATATTTATAAATATATGGACTTGCCATATACTGAACGGACTGTTGGGTAACGGCAAAGCCTCCAGAATTCATCCTTCCAATTTCTTCATTGAAAATAACTTCGTAAAAAAAGTCAAGATTGGCACCACCGTATTCCTCGGGATAGGAAAGGCCTAGAAATCCCATCTCACCCATTTTTTCCCATATGTCCCTAGGAATTTTTTTTTGTTTCTCCCAGGTATTTATGTTTGGTCTAACTTCCTTCTCAAGAAATTCTCTTAGGCTAGATCTAAATAGCTCATGCTCGTCTGTAAAATATCTCATTATTTTGAACTGATTTTAGTCTCAGGAAACATTTATTTACATATAGAATGATAAAAATAAAGTCTTAGATAATCTTAAACAACAAATTATACAAAAAACCTTATGTAATTAAATAAAAAACGCATTAGCTGATATTTTTTGTTTATATGATCATAGGATTATAAAAAAAAGAAGGAGCAACGATTTTGTTGCTCCTTAAAAAATAAAGTTTTACCGGTAATAAAACTTTTCTTGAATGATTTAAATTATAAGTTTATCCTAGCAGTCATTAAAACTCTTCTACCTATAATAGGCATATTAACAAATGAACGATAAGGCGTATTTAAAAGGTTGGTTGCCGATAATTGTAAAGTGAATTTATCAAACCTATTACCAATTGAAAAATCTACAAGATTTTTAACTGGAACCCATCCAGTATAAACTCCTTCATATCCATAAATTTTGTCATCATGTTGATATGCCAAATTAGCAAAAATACCTTTATTTCCAGAATATGTCATACCCGCTCGAGCTCTAAATTTAGGAGCTTGTAATTCATTTCTAAATTGAAGTCCATCGTCATTACTCTCACCAGGTATCCAAGATGTTTGACTTAACCATGACATATTTGCATACATAGTTAAATTGTCTGTTGCAAAGTATTCTAAATTAATATCACTACCAAAGTGAGATCTTGTACCAGTGTATCTTCTATAACCAGCTGCTGCGTGCATAATTCCATCATTTGGAGAAGTTTGACTTTCTTGAACACCAAAAACTGGATATAATCTGCTTGCAGCACCGTCAAACTGGTTTCCAGCAGTACTAAAAGCAGAAGCTACAGTTGCAACTGTTCCAGCGCGTACAGCATCAATATTTGCAGCCACAGCTCCAGCAAACACTGCATTAAAGCTTGGACTTCCTGGAGTTATCTGTCCAAATGCATTTAATTGATCTGCTGGCAGAGCAGGATTTAATCCGAATGCAGGCATTACCTGAAGAACAGTTAATGTATTAATTGCAGCGGCCCCTTCAGCATTGGTTGTAAAGAAACTGGTTAACTGTGAGGAAGCTGCAGCAGCTAAATCAGCACCTGGATCAGCACCGACTAAGGCGAAAGTAGGGGCTATAGACTGGTAGGCTGTAAATCCGCTTCTTGAGTAGGTGTAAAAGTCTACTGCGACAGATAGCTTATCTCCCCACAAACCTTTGTATCCTACTTCAAAAGACCTAGCATATCCTATATCTGCTTTATTTGCTCCAGCTTGAGACTGATCCCAAGGAACTAAGTCAGTTCCACCAGCTAAAAGCGTACCAAGTGAATTAGCAAGGTTATAAGGGAATAATGAACCACTGGTTCCACCTCCGAATGTTGGATCAAATACGGATGAAAAGAAAGTGGTTAAAGGGTCTTGTAATACAGGTCCAATTGGACTCGCAGCTAAAGTTTGGAAAAGACCAAATTGCGTTGCTGCTCCTAAAGTTGTTCCCGCAGTGGGGAATTGCCAAATAGCAGCCAGTGGAAGTCCAGGCGTATTAATCGGAAGCTCTCCAAGAGGTGTCATCATAGCATTATTAACAGGTCTATCCTCTGTTTGACCTTGAAGCCATATATCCAAACCTCCAAATACACCAGGAACAGGTCCAGCAACATTTACAAGTGGGAAGTCAATATACATCTGTAGTGCAGATGGAGTAAAACTACCTACGTTATAAGAAGCTCTAAATGTATGCCTGGGATTTGGTGACCACACAAGAGTTGCTCTAGGAGAGAATCCACTAGCATCCATGTAGTTAAACGTATCGTATCTCCCCGCGAGAGTCATCTTTAGGTTATCTGATAAATCAGTATTAGCAGTTACATATGCTCCAAATATTTCATATTTACCGTCATCGTATCTACCATAAAGCGTATTTTGTGAATCAGATTTAGTATCCCTGTAGTCTGCACCTACAACGAATTCTGTGTTTAGTAAAGATGGAACTTCCCAAGCATATTGAACTTGAGCCTCTAAACTTCTTCTATTAGCAACCTGTCTAAGACCTGTTCCATAAAGAAAGGTTGGGTCACTGCTATCTCCACCGTCAGCATAATTGTAATAGGCCTGAGCAAATAATCCTCCTTTTTGCATTCTAAACTGAGTCCAATAATCGTTTCCAGCGGTGTATCCTGGGCCTAGCGCATTAAAGAACATTCCTCCAAAATTAGACCAACCATTTGAGAAAACCATTTCGGTATCATCATTTGGCCTGTATTCAAAATGTAAGTTTGCAGAAACATTTTTAAATTCTTGAGCCAGTGGATTATTGTCTCCATCTGGGTCTAAACTTCCTTGATTTCTTAATATCCTTTGAGACTGAAAATTCACAACTTGACCGTTAGAAATTACCGGTTGGCTTACGGTCTTAGTATAGCTAGCTATTGTTCCTGCGTCTTCATCTGGATCTAAACTAAAATCTTGTCCTGATTGATAGTTTAAATTAAATTTATAACCAAAAGTTTTACTGTCATTTGATCTGGCGTGTCTAAAATTTATACCTCTTGTATCCATTGTTCCACCGGTCAACTCTAAAGTTGATCCAGGAGAATCAATAGCACTTTTTGTTAGGAAATGAACTACACCTGAGGTTACACTTGGACCGTACATTGCAGAGTTAGCTCCTCTTACAACTTCAATCTTTGCGATATCGATATTCGAGATTCCAGTACTGTATGTAAAGAATGAATCAGCTGCAGGAGTGGCAAGATATCTATAATCTAATATTGGGAATGTGGATGTTCCAAATAATCCACTTCCAGCTCTCATCTCTATATTAATTGAATTAAGTGAATGCTGTTGAATTTGAACACCAGGAGTATTTACTAATAATCTTACTGGATTTAATTCTTGTGCACCATTTTCAATATCTTTTGTAGAAATCAAACTCACAGAAGCTGGTACTTCCTGAAGTTTTTGCGGTCTTCTAGCTGCGGAAACTATAATTTCTTCTAAACTTTCTCCAGGATCCATTGATACTGCAATAGATTGGTCTGCAGAAGTTACCTCCACTGACTGTGATGAAAAACCAACGCTTGTGATTTCAATTTTAAATGGTAAGTCTTGATCAGTTGAAAGAGTAAAATTCCCATCAAAATCAGCTGTTGTTCCTTCACTAGTTCCAAGAATCACAACGTTGGCACCTGGAATAGCTTCACCTGTTTCTGAATCAGTAACAGTACCACGAATAGTAGACTGCGCAATCATCAGGTTAACACAAAACAGCAAAATAGCCGAAAGTGTAAAAGATAATTTGTTGTATTTCATAATTGTTTTTTTTTGTTAATACTGGTTACCATAACGAATTTGGTATCCATTCATGTTTTGAAATTTGGTTAAAACCATACACCTAAATATATAATCTTAAGTCCAAAAATAATAAGAATTTACTTTATTTGAATGATTTAGACTTTTTTTAATTGACTATTTTGAATAAAAGTTCACGTCAACCCTTATAAAGTTTAAAAAAAATGTATTAAAATTTATTATATGTTTAATAAATAGCAGCTAGTTTTGAGAGTGAGCAATTTTAAGAAATAATATTAATCTCAACATTAAGATTCAAATACAACTTTTTCCTGACTCTTATTCCAAATAGAATAATTTGAATCGTAATATTTATCAATTTGATTCCTCTTTATTTTCATTGTCGGAGTTGTTAATCCATTTTCTACAGTCCAAGGATTTTTAACGACAACAAATGTGGAAATTTTTTGATATCCAGGAAGTTTTGAATTAGTTTTTTCAAGATGTGAAGATATCAAATCCTTAATCTCCTCTTTACTTTTCTCTTTCCCAATATCAGACAAAACTCCCAAACAAATTGGTTGGTCTAAACCAAGCCCAACAATGCAGACTTGCTCGAACTCACTTACCTCAGCGAAGTGAGATTCCAACACCAAAGGTTCAATGTATTTTCCTTTGGTTGTTTTAAATAAATCTTTCACTCTTCCTGTAACAAACAAATAACCGTCCTTGTCAATTTTACCTTGATCACCTGTATGCAACCATCCATTTTTAATTGTTTTTTTTGTTAGGTCAGGTAGTTTATAGTATCCTTTCATAAGAAAAGGACCTTTCATCAAGATTTCAGAATTATTAGAATCAATTTTTATTTCAACCTCAGCAGCTGCTTTTCCAACCGAACCAGGCCTATCAAACTCAAATAATTGAGAAGTAATGGCACAATTTTCAGTCATTCCATAACCATTGATTATATCGACACCAATTTTTCTAAACCAACTTCGTAAGTTTTCTGGGAGTGGTGCAGCACCGGAAGCAATTGCGTTTGCATTAATGAGTCCCAACCCTTTTTTTAATTTTTTCTTTATAATTGAAGACAAGATTGGAATCTTCAAAAAAACATTAAGTTTTTTTTGTGGTACTTTTTCTAAAATTCCAATTTGGAACTTTGTGTAAACCCTTGGGACCCCAAAAAATATTGAAGGTTTAACTGATTGTAAATTTTTTACAAACGATTCCAAATTTTCGACAAAAGAAATTTCACCACCATAGCGAAGCGCCGTGTGCTCAATGACAACTCTTTCGGCAATGTGATTTAATGGCAGGTAAGAAATAAATTGATTATTTCCATTAAAATTCACCTTTAAGGGATTGCTCTGTGAATGAATCACTTTTGTTTTATCCAGAGCTAAGTAGGTAAGGACTACACCTTTTGGGTCTCCGGTGGTTCCCGACGTAAAAATAATTGTCCAGATATCTTCCAATTTAGGCTGATGGCATTTTTCTAGGGGCTCGTGCTTATTTATGAAATCTAACCACTGATGCCCTTCTGTAACAGTCGAGAAACCATTATAATGTGGAAAAGAAATTATAGGCAATCCCTTTGGAACTCCTCTTTTTTGGTTTTCCCAATCTTCAACTTTTCCTACAATAAGCAAATCTACGTCACCAAAATCAATTAAATTTTTTAATTCCTTAGAGGTTAAATTTGCAAAAAACGGAACACTAACAAAGCCAGCCATCATTATTGCCAAGTCCGCAATTACCCACTCTCTACAATTTTTTGAAATTAAACCAATGTGAGCATTTTCACGAAGCCCAAGAGATTTAAGCCCCGTTGCAAGTTTTCTAGCATACGTACCTACTTGACCATAAGAGTATTCTTCCCAAGAATCACCGAAAGGTTGCCTTAAAAAGGTTTTATCTCTATGTAGATTTTCTAATTCATAAAATTTAAAGTCAAATACAGAATCGGAATTATTATTACTCATGGCTAAATGTTTGGTTTTAAAATGCGATTCAATTGAGTTTGATAGAATTTAAACTAAAACCCAAGTAATCAATATTTTATAAATATAAGAATCTATACTTTGATTTTCGAATAAAAAAAACAAACAAATTTATAAGAGTGTGTTTTTAAAAACATCCCCAACAATATTTTGTAATTGTATATTATTCAATCAGAACTAATCTTTTTTTTTAATTTTGCAGTGAATTTAAAAATGGCGATACTAAAATCTAACATAAAAATCAATTCCTCTCGTTTCAAAACCAATAGTGTTGAAATGGAGAAACAAATTGATATTCTTCAAAGTTTATTAAAAAAAAGTAGAATTGAAGGGACAGATGCTTCAATTAAAAAGGCAAGAGAGAGAGAAAAATTTCTAGCTCGCGAGAGAATTGAGCTTTTGATAGACAGAGATAGTCCTTTTCTAGAATTATCTCCATTAGCTGGATTAAATCATGATTCTGGGTTTGGAGTCGGAGGTACAAATGTCTGTGGTATAGGATTTGTAGAAGAAAAGATGTGTCTAATACAATCAAATGTTGGTACTCGTAAAGGAGGTTCCATAGATTATGCAACAAGTCTTAAGGGACTTAGAGCAGCACAAATTGCAAAAGAGAATAAACTCCCAACGATCAATTTAGTTGAAAGTGGTGGTGTGAATTTAAATGATCAGGATAAAATTTTTAACAATGCAGGTGCTACATTTAGGGAAATAACAAATAGATCCAAGTTAGGAATTCCAACAATCTCGCTCGTGTTTGGAAATGCAACAGCTGGTGGCGCTTACGTTCCAGGAATGTCAGATTACACTGTTTTTCAGAAAAAGAAAGCAAAGGTTTTCCTTGCTGGCCCCCCCTTGGTAAAAATGGCCACTACTGAGATATCAACTGAAGAAGAATTAGGGGGTGCTGAAATGCACAGCAATATTTCTGGTGTTTCAGACTATTTGGCTGAGGATGAGCTAGATGCATTTAGAATAGCTAGAGATATAATTAAGTACTTACCAAAGCAAAAACCGTCACTACTCCCCAGTAAGGTACTCTCTCCAAGATATAATATTTTGGAATTAAATGGAATAATTCCTGCTAATCCAAAAATATCCTTTGATATTAGAGAGTTAATTGCAAGAATTATTGACGATTCTGATTTTGCAGAATTTAAAAAAGAATACGGGAAGACCATGGTAACAGGATGGTGTAAAATACATGGATACCCCATTGGAATAGTTGCAAATAACGGGGTTATTTTTTCTGAAGCTGCCAACAAGGCATGTCAGTTTGTACAACTCGCAAATCGAAATAATACACCAATACTTTTTATTCACAATACAACAGGATTTATTGTAGGAAAAAAATATGAGGAGGGGGGAATAATTAAAAATGGAGCAAAATTAATTAATGCTGTTTCCAATAGTGAAGTTCCCCATCTGAGTTTAATGATTGGTTCATCATTTGGTGCCGGAAATTATGCCATGAATGGTAGATCATATAATCCTAGATTTTTATTTAGTTATCCAAATTCCAAACTTGGTGTAATGGGTAGTGAACAATTAGCTGGGGTAATGGATATAATAAAAACTAACGCGGCTAAAAAAAAGGGAGTTAAGCTTGACAAAGCAAAAATGGAGAAAGAAAGAAATACTCTTATCGAAATGATGAGTCAAAAACAAACGGCTTGGCATTCCTCTTCTGAAGTTTGGGATGATGGCATTATGGAACCAGCAGAAACCAGAAACTATTTAGGTTTTTGTTTAGCTATTTTATACAATCAAAAGATTAAAGGAACCAAATCTTTTGGTGTTTTTAGAATGTAGGTGATGACAAAATTAATTAGAACATTATTGGTTGCCAATAGAGGTGAGATAGCAAAAAGAATTTTTAAGACCTGCAAAAAAGAAGGTATAAAGACAGTTGCCATTTATAGTTCAGCTGACTCCAACTCTAACTATATAAAAGAGGCGGATATTTCTGTTTTACTCGATGGCGAAAACCCAATAGAATCTCATATGGACTCATCTCAAATTATAAAAATTGCTAAAAAATTTGATGTTGATGCCATTCATCCAGGTTATGGCTTTTTATCAGAAAATGCTTCTTTTGCACAAAAATGTATCGATGAAAATATTTTATTTGTTGGACCAGAGCCTGGTTCAATTGAACTCATGGGTGACAAAGATAAAGCTAGGATTTTAGTGAAAGACTTAGGGATTCCACTCCTTCCAGGATATGAGAATTCAAAAGAAAAAGAAACAAAACTACTTGCAGAGGCAAAGAAAATAGGTTTTCCTGTTCTATTGAAGGCATCAGCTGGAGGAGGAGGTAAAGGTATGCGTGAAGTATTTAAAGAAAGTGAGTTTTTAAGTTCTTTGAATGAAGTAAAAAGAGAAGCCAAAAATATATTTGGAGATGACCGTATAATCATTGAAAAATATATTGAGTCAGGCAGACATATTGAAGTTCAAATTTTAGGTGACAATTCAGGTAATATATTTCACTTATTTGAACGAGAATGCACAATTCAAAGGCGCTTCCAAAAAATTATTGAAGAAACTCCATCTAAAGTTATAGATGACCCTTTAAAAGGTGAAATGATCGAATGTGCTATTCAAATTGGTAAAAAACTTGGATACAAAAGCTTAGGTACAGTCGAATTTATATATGACAATGATGCAAAAAAATTCTTCTTTTTGGAGGTCAATACAAGAATTCAAGTTGAGCATCCTGTAACTGAAGAAACTACAGGTATTGATCTAGTTGATCTTCAACTAAAAATTGCTCAAGGAGAAAAAATCAATTTAAATCAATATCAAATTATATCTAGAGGATATGCAGTTGAAGCGAGGTTGTATGCCGAAGACCCAGAGTCGGACTTTCTTCCTACATCAGGGAAGATACACAAACTTAAATTTCCAAATATAAATGGAATTAGAATAGACAGTGATTTGAAAAATGGAGATTTAGTGAACATTCATTTTGACCCAATGCTTGCAAAAATTATTTCTCATGATATTAGCAGAGAAAAGGCCATAAATAAATTAAAATACGCTCTTTCTAAAATAGTTTTACTTGGTCCAGTTACAAATATTGAGCTTTTAAAAAATATTCTCTCATCTTACTCATTTGTAAAAGGAGAGTACAACACAAATTTTATTTTTGAAAATAAGAAAACCATTCAAATTATTAGAGATCAATCAACAATTGAAAATATTGTTATTGCAACAACCCTTCACAGGTGGTCCAAAAGAAATCGAAAAAAAAGGTTATTAAAGCACTTACCATCGGGTTGGAGAAACAATTTTTATGAGCCTCAGAGGGAAAAATTTTATTTTAATGGTAAAGACATTACGTGCAATTATAAAATAGTGAATGGGCGGTTTATTTTTTCATTTGGTAAATCAAAATATAGTGTTTCTATTATCAAGGTGATTAATAGTGAATTGCAGGCTGAAATAGACGGAGTCTTTAAAAAATATCATATTATAGAAATTAATAAATTGATTTATATATACTCAATTGATTTTGGAAATGTTTCCTTACAAGTTGCTGAAAGATATCCTAGCGATAAAGCTGAAAAAGATGAAAAAGGATATATGTCGCCGATGCCATCTTTAGTTGTTGATGTATTCGTCAAAAAAGGAGATAAAATAAAAAGAAACCAACCACTTGTTGTATTGAGTTCTATGAAAATGGAAAATACTTTGTACTCCAAAGAAGAAGGAGTAATTGAGAATATCAATATTGTTAAGGGAGAAAATATCCAAGCTGGACATGTACTTTTAAAAATTAAGTGATGAATTATTACAAGGAAAATCAGTTGGTTAATTTTAGGCAAGAAAAATTTTTTTTTATAGAAATAGAAGAAAAAAATGAAGTTTTTGAGATAACTCTTAACAGAACTTCAAAAAAAAATGCTATTCACCCGCAGATGTTAAATGAATTGGCATTTGCACTCCAATATGCACAAATCACCAAAAAAGTTAGAGTTTTAGTTTTAAGAGCTAAAGGAGATGTGTTTTGTTCTGGATCGGATCTGTCTGCAATGCAAGGAAATGTTGATAAGCACAACTCTTCCATTGGAAAACCCTCCAAGGAGGTTTTGCTTGTCAATTTGTGGACAGGATTTAGTAAACCCTCGTTGGCCGTCGTTGAAGGCAACGTATATGCTGGAGGATACTTGTTTTTAGCCTGCTGTACTTATGTTGTTGCTGATAATTCTTTGAAATTTTCATTACCCGAAACAAAAAGGGGTATTTTTCCGATGCAGGTAATGGGGGTATTAATGCGAGTTATGCAACCCAGAGTTTTGCTTGATTGGTGTATTAGAGGATACGAGATAGCTGCTAATAAAGCACAGGATTGGGGTTTGATTTCAAGAGCTGTAAATAAAAATGAAATAGAATCTGTGGCCAACGATTGGATTAAAGAGGTGGTAGAAAATTCATCAAGTGCTATATCGCTTGGCATGGAGGCTTATAAAAATATTGTTGATGATGAAAAGAATCAAAAATATTTAAAGTCAATGTTAGATAAGGTTTTAAATACTAGAGATGCACGCGAGGGACTCCAGGCCTTCAAGGAAAAAAGAGCCCCAAAATGGGATTAGTAAAATTAAATTTCTTCTTCTTTTAATTTAAATTCTGTGAGTTTTACATCATCAAAACCTTTTTGATCAAAGGGATTTTCAATATAATTTTGAATATTATATAGCGCTATGAGAGTGAAACTAATTAGAATTGTAAATCCAAGGGAAATCATATTTTGATATTCCGATATGCTAGATTTGATTCCATCAATAAGTGAGGGTGTATATATTAGTGGAAAAAGGTAAATAAAAACTAAACAATAGGTTCTTAGGCTAATAGGGGTTCCATGTGATTGAAGAGCATGCAATTTTTCAATATTTTCAAAGACTTCATTTTTCACCCTTATCATACTGTCTTTTTCTCTATCGTTGAATTTTGAAATATTATCCAGAGTTAACTGATAAATTTGTTTGCTAAACTTTCTTACACCCTTGATGGAGTATTTTTTACTTCCTTTTAGTAAACTAAAGGAGTATTTTTCCAAATCGATTAAAACTTCAGATAATTTTTTTTGGTCCTTTTTAGTAACTCCTTCAACTGCTACAAAGATATTTTGGAGTGTAATTATTTTTGTTCTAAATATTGAAAGGTAATTTAAGGATTCCTGTCTTTTGTTGAACGCCCCTGTTATGGTAAAAACAAGAGGAAAAATAATTGCTATGCTTATAATATCAAAATTAACTGACATTTTCAGATCAATATGTTTGAATAAAAAGTATACTGCAACTGCTTCTGCAACAATTACAATTGTGTGTAGATTAAAAATCGAAAAAATTTTTCTTATCATGTTTTGTTAAATATGGGTGCAAAATTAAAATTTTTTTAATAATTAAATCAAAGGATTAAAAATATCTCAAATATTCCCATAAAATTTTATGAATTGTGCAGTTAAAATTTATCTTCCAATTTATGTTCAAATTGTTAACTAAATTGAAGAATCTAATCCAATATACATATAAGTAATTGAAAAATAGATATTTATATAAAATAAATAGTTAATTAAAAAGTTAATAACCTCAAAACTGTGGTACGATTATTGCCATGTAGCTATTGTAATTTTATATAACGTGTTATAGTTGATTTTGAGGAGATTTTACATAACGCTTTATACACTCTTTTTGGGGGGTATAATTTTAACTCAAGGACAGAGTCCTATTCTTGAGGTTACGACCTACTCCGATATTGTCACGGATTCCGACAACACTGTAAATGCTACAGATGTTGTCGTGTTTACAATTAAAGCAAAGAACATTAGTAACCTTGCCTTGTCAAGTTTAACCATCTCACATACTCTAACGGGTATTAATGGTTCAGCATTAACACTTAACTCCTCTCCAACCTTTTTCTCAAATTCAAATTCTTCTGCAGCTGGAACACTCGCTGCAGGTGAAATAGGAACCTATATCGCAACATATACTTTTGATGCAGCTGGTGTCTCAGCTGGTGGAATCAGTTTAACCGTTACCGGGACAGCAAGTACACCAGGAAACTCTAATAATGTAATCGACCCATCCGATGATGGTGATGACTCAGACGGTAATACTATCAATGATCCAACTCAAGTTGTTGCTGGGGGTACAGTAACTGCCTTAGAGGGAACGAAATTGGAAAACTATGTGGATAACGACGGGAATGGTACCATCGGGCTCGGGGATCAATTAGAATATATCATAACAGTTTATAATAAAGGAGAAGAGCAATTAGATGCTGTTACTCTCTTTGATGTTTTAAGGGATCAAAATAATAATGTTCTTGCACTAATTGCACCTTTTACACCACCTGGTCCAATATTTGTTTCCTCAGATCAAAATTCCTCCAATGGAAACCTACTGGTTGGAGAAACTGTAACATATAAGGCTGTTTATGTAGTTCAGCAAGGTGCGGTAGATAGTGGTGGATTAATCAACTGCTTGGATATTCAAGCAGACGGTGTAAGCACCAGTCGTAGGGCTACAGATACTGCTGATGATGGTATTGACAGCGATGGAAATATAGTTGACGACTGCACCGAATCAACAATAACAACTACTGCCACAATTGAGGTAACTAAAACAGCCAATGTTCAAGATATCAACGGTAATAGTCAAAATGATCCTGGTGATATAATCAATTATAACATTCGAGTCGAAAATAAAGGAAATGTTACTTTAAGTGGTGTAGTTCTATCTGAAAACTTTGATGATGGAAATGGAGCAAGTATTCAATTAAATAATAACCCTGTCTTCCAATCCTCTTCCCTGGGTTCTTCAGCTGGAACACTCAAAGTTGCTGAGGTTGCTATATATACTGCTTCATACACTATTACCGCTCCAGTTGCAAATACAGGAAGTGTTTCAAATTCACTTACAGTAACAGCTAATTCTCCTGGCAACAACGGTGACGTAGTTGATGTAAGTGATGATGGGATAGACAATGACGGAAATACAGAAAACGATTCTACAACTACCTCGCTTACAATTGACAAAAGAATAGAGGCTACTAAAACATACAGAGTGGCTGACAATGGAGATGGTGAAAATGGAGAAGGTGATGTTGTAACCTTTACCATAACGGTTCAAAACACTGGACAGATTGCACTTTCTGGAATTACCCTTGTTGACCTACTAACCGATTGTACAGGAACAATTACTCTTACTATGGCTAGTGGACCAACCTGGAACTCCAATAGTGCGGGTTCAGCGCAAGGGAGTTTAAATCCTGGTGAGATTGGAACCTATACAGCTACCTATACTATTGGTAACGCTGAAATTGGATCTGGATGTATTTTAAATACAGTGAGTGTTACAGCTAACAGTCCCGGAAATACAGGGGATGTAACCGATGTCAGTGATGACGGAAATGATGCAGATGGAAATTTAGTAGACGATGAGACTCGAATTGACTTTACTGTTGATCCAGCAGTCGAAGTTGTAAAAACAGGCTTACTGGTTGATGACGGAGACAATTTGCCAGGAGCGGGTGATACTGCTGTATTTACCATTATAGTAACAAATAAAGGTAATACTGCGCTGACCTCTATAACTCTTACCGAAACTTTTCAGCGAGGAAATGGTACTTCCATTTCACTAGACGCTGGTCCTACCTTTAACTCTTCAACAGGCGGCTCTGCTGCCGGTTCACTTCAAACAGGGGAAAGTGCAACTTATACTGCTAGTTATACTGTTGATGCTACTGATGTTGCCACAACAAGGGTTCAAAATCAGGTCACGGTTTCTGCTCAAACCTTAGATGGTTCTTTAACAAGAACAGATGTCAGTGATGATGGCGATGATTTAGATGGTAATACGCAAAATGACCCTACGGAAGTCAGACTAAATTTCAACCCCATATTAGAGGCTACAAAAACCGTTTCTATGTCCTCCAATGCAAATCCTGTAATTGGAGACATTGCAGAATATACCATCACTATTGAAAACAAAGGAAACGTAGATGTAAGTAATCTCAGTTTAAATGACACATTTGTGGGACTTGCAGGGGCATCTATCCAGTTAAATGGTGGTCCTACTTTTCAATCTGCATCGGCTGGATCAAATGCCACCACTATCAAAAGAGATGGTACTGTTACATACACTGCATCCTTTACTGTAAATCAAGCATCAGTTGATTCAGGTGGTTTTAGAAATACCGTTGTTGTAACTGGAAGTAATCCTGGAAGCTCTGCTGCAGACGTCATAGAAGCCAGTGACGACGGAATTGACGATGATGGAAATCTGACAAATGACCCTACCGATATTATTATTGGTGAGATTCCAGAAATTGAAGTTACAAAGACAGCTACATACACAGATAACGATTCCAGTGGTGCTATCTCCCTTGGTGATAGGATAGATTATACTATTCTAGTACAGAATTTAAGTAATGTCACTTTAGATAATATCTCTGTATCAGACGATTTGCAGGACATAAGTCTTACAACAACCAAAACCCTTGATACGGGACCAAGTTTTATTAGCTCTAATCAAGGATCTTCTTTTGGAATATTAAAACCCAATGAAATTGCAACTTTTCAAGGAACTTATATTATAAGACAAGTAGATGTTGATGCTGGGGGATTGTCAAACCAGGCTTCTGTTACGGCTCAAACTCCTTCCGATGCAACAATTACTGATGCTAGTGACGATGGAAATGATTTTGACCAAAACACGGTTGACGATAGAACGGAAACAATCATACCAAGGACCCCAGGTATAGAGGTCACAAAAACCTCCACTATAACTGATAATAACGGGGACAACTCATATGGGGTAGGAGATACGGTTGTTTATACAATTACAGTTGTAAATACAGGAAATTTAGATTTTACATCCGTCGTTCTAGAGGATGTACTATCAAAAATAAATGGTGGAACACTGGCTTTAACTGTTACACCGACGTTTAAGTCATCAACTTTAGGTTCGGATGCAGGATCCTTAAAGGTAAGTGAGACAGCCACTTACCTAGCTAGCTACACCATAGCTCAAGAAGCAATCGATGGAGGAGGGGTATCCAACCAAGTTTCTGTAACAGCCGACTCTTTAACGGCCTCGGTAACAGATTTAAGTGACGATGGAATTGACGACGATGGAAATACTGTTGATGACCCAACTGAAAATATACTATTTGGAACACTTAGTTTAGAGGCTACCAAAACTGCAACTGTAACTGACGTAGACGGTGATGGAGAAGACAGTCTAGGAGACATTATAAATTATATTATTTCAGTTGAAAACAAAGGAACCGAATCACTACAAAACTTTACGGTTACAGACACTTTCGTGGATGCCAACGGGAATACACTCACGCTAAATAATACTCCTACAACGAGTTATCCTGACTTATTAGCACCTGGTGCGGTAAAAACCTATCTAGCAAGTTATACTATCGCCCAAAATGTACTGGACAATGGAGGGGTTCGAAACAGTGCTCTAGTTAGAGCAAGTAATGTTGCAGGAACCATTTATGTTGAGGATATAAGTGATGACGGTAATGATGCTGATGGAAATACCGTAACCGATACAACCGATACGCTAATCACTCCCAATCCGTCGTTAAATCTTACCAAAACTTATGTGAATAATGATAATGACGGAGATGGTACAATATCTGTTGGAGACAACATTGTCTATACTTTTTCTCTTTTAAATGACGGAAATGTAACCCAGCGATTTATTTACATTACAGACAAAATTACCGATTTTAATGGTAATGTTCTCCAGTTGGATGACTTTACCTCACCCAACAATTTGAACTTTATTTCTGCCTCTCAAGGTTCTTCGAATGGAACTTTAATCTCAGGAGAAATCGCTACCTATACTGCTACCTATACCGTTCAAAATGCAGATACGTCAAGTGGTGGTATTTCAAATACCGCATCTGCTACGAGTTACGTTTATGTTAATGGTGACCCACAAGTTCATGCAATAGATCAAAGTGATGATGGAGATGACACAGATGGTAACACAGAAAACGACCCAACCCTTTCCTATCTTGGTGAATTACCTCAATTAGAGGTTACCAAAACAGCGACGTACACTGGAAATGCCAATGGGGCTGACCCTGGAGATGTCGCCGTATTTACCATAACGGTTGAAAATAAATCTACTCATCCAAGAGATATTATAAAAGACCTTACTTTTTCTGATGATTTGAAAGATGCGTTTTTAAGAGACAGAACGATGACAAATACAGTCACCTTCAACTCTGCTAGTGCTTCTTCAGCCCAAGGGACACTTACACTTGGAGAGACGGCTACCTACACTGCCTCTTACACCATCACCCAAAGCGATATTGATACAGGAGGGCTTAGAAACCAAATTACCTTTGATGGGAACACTCTAAGAAATCCTGTTCCGGCTGAAAAAGATGTAAAAGATGTAAGTGATAATGGTATCGACACAGACGGAAATACAGAAGACGATCCTACCTTTTTAGTTCTAGGTACTGATTCCGATGGAGACAATATTCCAGATACAACAGATATTGATGACGATAATGATGGAATTTTAGACAGAGACGAGCAGTGTCTAACATTTTTACTAGATGGAACCTCTTTTGAGACTTATTCAGGTATTTTCCCGCCCGGATCTCCAGCAAATAGAAATACTGCTTACCCAAACACTACCGTTGCTCCACCTTTTACCTCTATCAATGGAGATGGTGAGGTTTGGTCTTCAAGTCAGGGACCACAAGGCACCACTTTTAATCCTCATCAAGGATTTTATTTTATCGAACTTTTAAGTAATGAAACTAATGGTAACGATGCTTCCTTGTGGGATAAAACAGCTTACGGATCAAATGCTAACTATGATCGAATTCTTGTTATAGAAAATGTATATCCAAACAGATCCTATGGAATTTCCTTCTATCACAAAGAAGGAGGAAGATTTGTAGCCACCCACGCTGGAGGGGGAAATACGCTTTTACAGATACAATCTATGCAGACAAATTATGCGATGAGCGAAACAATTTCTGCTACCTCTGACTGGCAATCTAAGACAGTTACCTTTACAACTGATGCGCAGACCACAAGAGTGGCTATAATGTTTTCTGCTTACGCTCCTGGAATCAACTCATCGGTACAGCTCGATGCGATTTCAATGACAGCATCAAAGTCTTGTACACCTGATATTGATGGAGATGGTGTTCCAAATGGACTTGATTTAGATTCCGACAACGACGGTATTTATGATGTGGTCGAATCTGGAAACGAGGCGCTAGACACCAACTTTGACGGGGTAATAAATGGTTTTGACACAGGGTTTGCCGATACCGATAACGATGGTGCCTCTGACCAGGCAGAGCTTAACACGGCTAAGGACAGTGATTCAGATAGTATTTTAGATGCTTTTGAGCTGGATTCTGATGGAGATGGATGTAACGATACCGAAGAGGCAGGATACACCGACCCGAATTACGACGGCCTACTTGGTCCAAATCCTGTAACGCAAAACAGCAATGGTAAAGTGACCAGCGGCTCAGATGGATATACTACGCCTCAAGATTTAAATGCTGATAATACTCTTGATTTTAGAGACGAGAATTACGATGTAGGGTGTTACAACCCATCG
>CETK01158378.1_pt1 | contig 22573 bp, 21 predicted proteins | sample 361431 | NCBI WGS metagenome assembly CETK01 (sample SAMEA2622452, study PRJEB7988) | marine metagenome | biome: marine biome (ENVO:00000447); feature: surface water layer (ENVO:00002042); material: "saline water (ENVO:00002010), including plankton (ENVO:xxxxxxxx)" | depth 5 m | reverse complement strand
GTTCATGTTCATGATTTTCAAGCTACTTTGATGCATCTTTTAGGTATAGATCATGAAAGACTAACATTTAAACATCAAGGAAGACGATATAGATTAACAGATGTCCATGGCTCTGTTGTTAAAGAAATTTTAAGCTAATAGTGAAAAATAAGAGGCGCGATTTTATCAAAAAAACAGGCTTAGCCACAGGAGTGTTAATTTGCCCTTTTGAAAATATCTTCCCCATCACCAAAAAAACGATTGAAGAAAACTCAATAATTGGTCATGGAGACTTTAGATATCAAGTAGATAAAAAATGGGGGGTCCAAGACCCTTCTAAATTTCCAGTCAATGATTGTCATGAAATGGTCATAGACCTTAAAGGCCGGATCTTTATGACCACAACCCATCCTAAGAACAATATACTCATTTATGATAGAGGTGGAAAAATTTTAGGTTCATGGGGGACAGAGTATCCTGGGGCGCACGGATTAACTCTTTGTAAAGAAGGAGATGAGGAGTTTCTTTTTATTACAGACCCAGAAACACACAAAGTTTGTAAAACTACTTTAAAGGGGAAAAAGCTTTTAGAAATTAAGATGCCAAAAGAAATCTCAGATTACAAGAGTGAAGATCAATTTAAACCAACCGAAACCGCCATTGCACCTAATGGTGATATTTATGTAGCTGATGGATATGGTCTTGATTTTATAATCCGCTATGATTCCAATGGGAATTATATTCAACATTTTGGCGGAAAGGGAAAAGAAAATATTCATTTTGATTGCTGTCATGGAATAACGCTAGATTCTCGTGACGGGAATAATAGCTTATTGATTACTTCACGAACTGCAAATTGTTTTAAGCGTTTTACGTTAGATGGAAAATATATCGAAACTATAAATCTACCATCATGTTTTATTTGTAGACCTGTACTTAAAAATGGTAATTTATATTTTGCTGTAATTGTTACAAGGGATTGGGGGACTTATGACGGAATGTTGGCAATCTTGGACAAAAATAATACTGTTGTATCAATGCCAGGGGGAAACAAACCAACTTATGATGGCTCTTCGTTAATTCCTCCAATATACGATCAAAAAACTTTTTTAAATCCACATGATGTGTGTGTAGATAATGATGAAAACATTTATGTGCCGCAATGGAATTCTGGAAAAACCTATCCACTAAAATTGACTAGGATTTAATCTTATGTATTTATTTGAAATAACAAATTTTTTTGGCAGGTTTCATCCTTTACTTGTTCACTTACCAATTGGTTTTTTAATAATTTCTATCATACTAAGCGCATATAATAAAGTAAATAATTTTAGTTATACTAGAGTTTTGCGTGTAATTTGGTTTTTGAGTTTTATAAGTGCTTTTTTTTCAGCCCTTATGGGATGGCTTTTGTCACAAAACGGATATTATATAGAGGAACAATTATATTTACACAAGTTAACTGGCTTAATTTTGGTTTTTTTGAGTGGATTGGGATGGATATTTCAATTTCTTAACATACCAAAGTTTTTAAAGAAATTTAATAATGCTCTAATCTTAGTATTCTTAATTGTTGTTGGCCATCTCGGCGGAAATCTTACACATGGTGAAAGCTATTTATTTGAATATGCCCCTGAGCCAATTAAAACAGTTTTGATTTCTAAAATAAAACAAAAAAAATTTGAAGAGTTGCCTCTAGATTCAATAGGAGTTTATAAAGACTTAATATATCCTATTTTCTCATCAAAATGTATCGCTTGTCATAATAATAATATTGCAAGGGGAGGTCTTAACATGAGTTCTGCAATAAGTCTTTTTAAAGGGGGTAGAAGTGGTCCGTCGATTGTAGCTAATGATCTAAAAAAAAGTCTTGCCTTTAACAGAGTCACTAGATCTCAAGATAATAACCAGTTTATGCCTCCAACTGGAACCCCACTTACTTATGATGAAATCAAATTATTGGAATGGTGGATAAATCAAGGAGCTTCTATAAAAACATCTCTAATTGATATAAAACCTGATTCTAAAATTCAATCATTACTTTTTAAAAATTACTCTATTGATCTACGCAAAAAACCATGGTATGAAATAGTAAAATTACCGGCAATTGATGAATCAGAGCTCAATGAACTAGATAAACACGGTTTCAGCTGTAAAAAACTTTCTTCAGAAAATTCACTTTTAGATATTCGTTTTAATGGTTCTGAAATTCAAGAAAAAGACCTTTTAACTTTAGAGAAATATGCCCCATATATTACTTGGTTAAACCTAGGGGAATGCAGATTAAAGGATAGTCATATTAAGTTTATCTCCAAAATGAAAAATTTAACACGTCTATCACTTCAAAAAAATAATTTGAAAACAGATGCGCTAAAACCACTTTTAAATCTAGATCATTTAGAAATTTTAAATCTGCATAGTACTAAGGTTAATAAAGAAATTTTTGAACTGATTGAAAATTCAAAGTCTTTAAAAAAAGTGTTTCTATGGAATACTCTCGTTACTTCAAAAGAAATAAATAATCAAAATCAAAAATATGAAGGAATTGAAATTGTTGGAAACTCAGAATAATCTATTTTTAACTTTTTTTGAGGACATAAATTGTCTTAAATAAATCCTATTACCAAATGATTTTTTATCCTCTTTCATTTTCATAACAACTTCAGCTGGGTATTGACTTTCGTGGCATAACAAAGATTGATAAGCTTTATCATATTGATCCCAAGTGAAAGGTATCTGCACATTTAAAAATGATCTTTCCTGACCTCTCAAAGTCCTAACTTTTTGAGAACCCAGCAGATCACTAGGCATACCATGGAAATACAATTTCATAGGTTTTCCCCATCTCTGAGACAGGAACACTTGGGTTACTGAAGCACCTACTAACCTGTGATCCATGTGAGTTGTCTTACCATCAGGCCCAAAAGTAATTATTGCGTCAGGCTTAACTTTATCAATAATATTTTTTAATTCTAAAATTAACTTTTGAGCATGAGGAACATGCCCATCAAAGCCCTCAGCAGCCTTAAGCTGATCGTGATAATCTAAATGAATCAATTTTACCCCCAAAATATCAGCAGCACACATCATCTCCTTTCTTCTAATCTTTGCTAAACCGTCGCCTGCTTTATTGTCATTATATTCATTTACACCAAGCCTACCGTCAGTAGCAATAACTAAAGTTACTTCGACACCTTCTTCAACCAATTTTACTAGTAAGGGTGCTACTGATTGCTCATCATCTGGGTGAGCAAAAATTGCTAGTAATTTTTTAGCCTCATTTTGAGCGCTTATTGAGTAGACATTTGTTATTAAAAAAAACAAACTCAGAATTATTTTTTTCATAGTACTTACTTAGTTTTTAATGGTTAAATTACCGTAAATGAATTTAATAAAAATATGCGAGTTTCTTTTTTTTTAAAACTATCCTACTTTTTTTTAATTCTTATATTAAGTCATCCATTAATGGCAGTTGATTTTGAATATCCAAAAAAAAATGTTCTTCGTTTAGCTGTTATTGGGTTAGTTCATGATCATGTCAATTGGATTTTAAATAGAAATCAAAGCGATGTAAAAATAGTTGGTATTGTGGAAACAAATCTTAAATCCATAAACCGGTATAAAAAACGCTATAATATCCCCGATAGTCTATTTTTCGACAGTTATGAATCTCTATTACAAAATGTTGAAATAGATGCTATTTCTGCTTTCAATTCAACTAAAGAGCATCTTGATGTAGTAAAATATTTTGCTCCTAAGGGTATCCCAATTATGGTAGAAAAACCAATGGCAACAAATTATAATGAAGCTAAAGAAATGGCAGAAATTGTTGAAAATTACAGGACACCATTGCTAGTGAATTATGAAACATCATGGTATGAAACCACCTATGAAGCTAAAAACCTTTTGAATCAAGGTAGTTTTGGATCACTTACTAAAATAGTTTTCAATACCGGACATCCTGGTCCAAGAGAAATTGGTTGTACACCGGAATTTCTTTCTTGGTTAACAGATCCCATTCTAAACGGAGCTGGAGCCCTTACAGATTTTGGATGTTACGGTGCAAATATTACAACCTGGTTGTTAGACGGCGAAACTCCAATAAGTATTAGTTGTGTTGCCAAACAAACTAAGCCTGAACTTTACTCAAAAGTAGATGATGATACTACAATTTTACTGGAATACACCAATCTGCAAGTTATTATACAGGCCTCTTGGAATTGGTCACATAATAGAAAAGATATGCAGCTATATGGAACAAAGGGCTTTATAGATTGCCAAAATAGTGATCAGATGGAATTTATGGAAAATGAAAACATGGGAGGACAGAAATATATTCCTTCGCCTATACCAAAAAATAAAAAAGACCCATTTAGATTACTATATGAGGTTGTCTTTAATAATAAAAAGCTAGAACCTTTTTCTTTATACAGTGTTGAGAATAATTTGATTGTTTCTAAAATTTTAAGCCTTGCTTTGAAAGCTTCTGTTACTAAAAAAACTCAGTTTTGGGAGTAGTTTTTTTACGTTAAACGTATCTAAAAAAAACACTTTAAAGACTGGTTTTATAACTTTAATTTGTGAAAAATATAATTATTTTGATTGGTGTTAGTGGGAGTGGTAAAAGCACTGTTGGGAAAGCACTATCGGAAAAGCTTGGTATATTATTTATTGATGGAGATGATTTTCATAGTCTAGATAATATTGAAAAAATGAAAAAATCTATACCACTAAATGATAAAGATCGAAAACCATGGTTAATTAAACTTTCTAAGAAAATATTTGAAAGCCATATTAATGGTGTTATTGTGGCTTGCTCAGCATTGAAGGAGAAGTACCGTGAACTGTTAGTTAAATTTGTCCCAAAAAAAAATATATTATGGGTGGTTTTAGATTGTGAAATTAAAGAGTTAAAAAAAAGAATGCAAAAAAGAAGCCATTTTATGCCTGTCGAATTACTTGAAAGCCAAATAAAAATATTTGAGAAACCAAAAAATGCTTTTTATCTAATCAGCTCTTTGACAATCGAAGAACAAATAAAAAAAATACGCCGTGAGCTTGGAAAGTAAAAAAACAGAATGGGGAATTGTTGGTATGGGTGTAATGGGTACTAATCTGAGCAGAAATTTTGCTTCTCATGGATACAGTTTAGCTATATATAATAGATATGTTAAAGGTAAAGAAGAGCAAATAGCACTTAAACAAAAAAAGAAATTCCCAGAGCTTAAAAATGCCTTGGCTTTTGAATCACTTGCTAATTTTGTTTCTTCAATAAAGCGTCCTCGAAAAATAATAATATTAATAACAGCTGGATCAGCACTTAAATTATTTTTGAAAAAACTAGTCCCACTACTTTCAAAAGGTGACATTATAATAGATGGAGGGAATTCACATTATAAAGAAACTGAAAAAGTAAATTCACAACTTAAAAAGAAAGATATTTATTTTTTAGGTATGGGTATTTCAGGTGGTGACAAAGGTGCTCTAAAGGGACCCTCATTAATGATTGGTGGTGATAAAGAAGCATATAAAATAGTAGCTAAGGACTTAGAGAAAGCTTCAGCAAAAGGAGTTAAAGGAAAGCCATGCTGCTCTTACTTAGGAGATCGAGGTGCCGGACATTTTGTTAAAATAATACACAATGGCATTGAATATGCAGAAATGCAATTAATTGCTGAAATTTTTTCTCTTTTGATGGAAACTTTGGAAGGTGAAATAAATTCTATCCAAAAAGAATTGGAAAGTTGGCAGAAAAGTTCAAGTGAAAGTTATCTATTAGGAATTACTTCGGAAATACTTAAATATGAAGAAAATAATGATTTTTTTATCAATAAAATAACTGATAGTGCCTCAACTAAAGGTACTGGAGCTTGGGCTTCAGAAAGTGGAATCTCAATGGGTTACCCTAATAGTTTAATGGTCTCAGCATTGCATGCTAGATTTACTTCTAATATGAAAACTAAACGGGAAAATCTTTCTAAAATCATCACTCTAAAAAAAGGGGATGCTACAATTTCAATTAAAAAATTAAAAATCATTTACGATATGTGTCGCTTGATTAATCATCACCAAGGCTTTGAAATGATAAAAAATTCCAATCAAGCTCACGGTTGGAATATAAAGCCAGACTTAATTGCTAATTTGTGGTCAGAGGGTTGTATTATAAAGTCACGATTAATGAAGACGTTAGAGAAGGAATTTAAAATTAAGGCTTCGATTTTGGAAATGAATGTTTTTAAAAAAAATTTGTCGGAATCACAAACTAATTGGAACTCAATGCTAAACTATGCTGCTGCGAGACTGATTCCAATTCCTTGTATTTCTTCATCCTGGAATTTTTTAATTTCTGCGACGCAAGAAAAAAGCATTGGTAATTTAATCCAAGCACAAAGAGACTATTTTGGAGCACACGGTATTATTCCTTTAAATAATAAAGAGGTCAAAATTATAAATGGCCCTTGGAGAAGCAAAAATTAATCGATTTCTCCAACTGGACGCACCTCTTTACCTTTTATTCCTGTCAACCGATCGCCAAGAACTATTCTGATTGAATCTGCTATTTTTGAAATTTTTGAAACAATTTCTGGGTGTTTTGAAGCTATATCAATCTTCTCTTTAGGGTCATTATCTAGGTTAAAAAGAGCTGGATATTTCAAAGTATTCATTTCATATGGAATTGGAAAACCATCATTTGTCCCAACCCTACCATTAAGTGAACGATAAGTATGAGGAACATATAATTTCCAATTTTTGTGTCTTACGGCATGTAATTCGTTAACCCTGTAATAAAAAAAGAAATTTTCATGAGGTGATTCATATGTCTTTCCTGTTAATAAGGGAACCAGTGAAGCTCCATCAATTTTATTTTTAGGCGATTGACTCTGGGTAAATTCTACTATTGTAGGTAACCAATCAATTCCCATTGCGGGTACATCAATTTTTGTATTTGCTTTTATTTTATTTGGATAATATACTATACCAGGGACACGATGACCACCTTCCCAATTAGTCCCTTTACCCTCTCTAAAAATACCTGCAGATCCTGAATGGGCACCATAAGAGAGCCATGGCCCATTGTCTGAAGTAAAAATTATAATTGTATTTTCTTCTAGTTTTTCCATTTTTAAAGTCATTAAAATACGTCCAACTGAAAAGTCAATTTCATTAATCACATCACCATAGAGTCCTCTTTTCTGTGTTCCTATGAATTTGTCAGATGCAAATAAAGGAACATGCGGTTGGGGATGAGGCAAGTATAGAAAAAAGGGATTCCCCTTATTTCGTTTTATAAAATCAATCGCTTTATCAGTCAATACCTCTGTTAAAAAGGTTTGATCATTTAAAACTTTAATTGGTTTGTCATTTTCATATAACTCAATATCTGGAAAGTTAAATACAGATCCTTGTTCAGGATGTTTCGGCCACATGTCATTAGAATACAATATTCCGTAGAATTCATCAAAGCCATGTTTTAAGGGATTGAACTTAGGAGCATCGCCAAGATGCCATTTCCCGTAAATTGCTGTAGAATATCCTTTTTGTTTTAGTAACTCAGCAACAGTTTTTTCATTTGGATGGAGACCCACTTTTGATCCTGGGCTGTAAGCATTGAAAATTCCTATTCTGTCTGGATAACAACCAGTTAAAATTGATGCACGTGATGCAGAGCATACTGGTTGTGTAGCATAATAAGATGTAAAATAAGCTCCGCCTGAGGCCAATTGATCTAGATTTGGTGTCGATATATCAGAAGCTCCATACACTCCTAGATCACCATATCCTTGGTCATCTGTAAGTATAAAAATTACATTTGGGTGATTATCAGGGGAGCAATAGATAAACAGTAATAAAATGGTATGTAAAAAAAAATATTTCACTTTATTTAAGTAACAATCTTTGAAAAAAATCTTTAACACTTAATTCATAGGTTCATTTATAAGACTATGTGAGACTGATAGCTACTTTTATCATTAATATCATAAAATAAGACAAAATATTTAATACAATCCATATTTTAAACACTTTATTATTGAATACTCAATAAAAAGTCAATTTTTTACATTTTCTTAATATAATTTTCTATGAATTGCATTTATCTTTGAGAAATAAAAGATGTAAAGCCTATTTAGTTGCATTTTTTTTAAATACAAAATGCTTTTTTATTCATCGTTAAAAGCTTAGTATTTATTCTTTGTTAATTTATTCATTTGTTTAACCGCCTCTTTTTAGGAGGTGGTTTTTTTGTTATTTTCTTATTTACATTAATACTTATAAAAAACTCCAATAGAACTGAAATAAAATAAACTACAAAAAATGGCAGAATATATATGTAATAAAATAGTGGATCAGTAAAAAGGATATTTAAATATTCATCTATATTCGAATAATATTCTATATTTTGGGTATTAAGATCATAAATTAAGCCAGTAAAAATTATTAGCAGATAAAGAATAAAAATAATCCTCAAAGGCCAGTAATAATGGGGCTTCAAATATGAAAATGAAAAATAAAAAAAAACTTTTTTCATTCCTAAATCTATACAGCTTTAAAAATATAGTTAATTAGACCCGTTGTCAAATATTTTTAAGTTAATAAAAGTTCTGCTACACTTTTCCCTACATAACTTCCAATTGCAACACCCATTCCAGAGGATTTAACTCCAACTGCTACTGAATTTGACTCTCTTTTTATAATTGGAATTTTACTTTCCCCAAAAGCCATTATTCCAGACCACTCCATGTCAATCTCAATTTCATGTTTTGGAATAATTAATTGATCTAGGTCAGCAATTAGTTTATTTCTTATTTTATTGTTTATCCCAAATTCAATTGTTTCCTCTTTTTTAAAATCCAAATTTCGTCCCCCACCAAATAATATTCTGTTTTGAATATTTCTGAAATAATAAAATCCCCTATCGTAATGAAATGATCCTTTTATGTCAAGTTTTGAAAATGGCTTTGTTAAAATTATCAATCCTCTACCTGGTTTTACTTTTAAATTTGATAAGGTTTTAGTTGCAAATGCATTATTACAAATTGCTAATTTATTACAACTAAGTTTGAATTTTTGATTTTTTAAACTTATTAATAACTCGTTTTTTTCTGATTTAGATTCAAATTCAGTTAATTCTGTATTTGAAAAAAGAGTAATGTCTTTTTGATTTAAGTTTGATCTAAGAATTCTCATCATTTTTCCAGTATTTAGTTGTCCTTCAAAAGGATTTTGAACTAGATGATTTACCCTTGCAGAGTTAAATCCGAAGGTTTTTATTTTTTTATTATTAATGGTAAAAACATTCTTTGAAAAAAAAGGTTTTAATAATGTGTTTATATAATCAATCTGATTGAATATTTTTGGACTTTTATCAAAAAAAAGTTCATACCCTCCATCCCATCTTAAATCCATTTTATGGTCTCCAATAGTTTCTCTCAAAAGAGCAAGTCCATCCAAGCGCATTTTAATAATTGATAATAATTTTTCTTCTCCTAGCTCAGTTGCATCTTCAATTAATTCTGAAAGGGAACCAAAACAAGCAAATCCAGCGTTTTTAGTACTTGCACCAGAAGAAAATAATCCACGCTCAAGAATTGCAATTGAAGCGCTAGGATTATTTTTCTTAAAATGAAGAGCACAAAAAATCCCTGTGATACCGCCTCCAAGTACTATCAGGTCATAATGAAATAATTCTGTTTTTTCCCAAAAACTAAACATATGACTTCATTATCTTATTATTAAATAAAGTTGATTTTTATTCACAAAAGAGTTTAACTATAATATATACCTACAACAATTCTATAAGCAAGATAAATCCCAGTAATCGTCCAAATCCACCACCTGTTTTTCATATACCATTCCATAAAAAATCGTTAAGGTTTGCTTAAAGATATATAATATATATTTTGATATTGTAATTTTATTAAATAGTTAAGTTTGCTCTTTGTAAGGCTTTTCTGTTTTTAAACATTTAATTAATAAATTAAACCCAAATTAAAATCACTGATTTTTTCTTTTTACGGTTTGTATATATAGCTTTTTCTTTAGTATTCCTATTTGGGGTTGAATTAAATGCTCAAAATCAAGATGAAATAAAACAATTAGAATTTTCTGGAAATATAAATTTAACTAACAATGGGTTTTCCTTTATTCCGCTATTTTCTCTTGGAAAGCCGGCAGCAACAATTAATCTATCTGTAACTGGTAAACGTTTTAGTTTTGACCCTCAACTTAGATTTGACCTTGATGGAATGAGACCCTGGTCATTTTTATTTGGGTGGAATTATAAGCTCATAAAAAAGAATCGATTTTTGCTACGCGTAGGTACAAGTTTTCCTGTTTATGCATTTACAAGTTTAAATTATTTAAGAAATTCTGAATCTGTAGATATTTTAACGCCGCAAAGGTTTTTCATTTTAAATTCTTTAATTAACTATAAAATCTCAAAAAAAATAAATTTTACTTTATTTTATATAAATGGTCATGGCCTCGAAAAGAGAGATCAAAGTGATCAAGCAAATTTTGTTACAATAAGGACGGGCATTGATAACTTAGCATTATCAAATAACATGAGTATCAGTTTCAGTCCAGAAATATATTTTCTTCAAATTGATAAAAATAATGGCTTTTATTTTGCAAACACGTTTGCACTGAAACACAAAAAAATTCCCTTTTATTTTTCCTCAACCCTAAACCAAAGTATTAATACTTCTATTAATGCTAAAAAATTTGATTGGAATATTGGAATTAATTATTCATTTAGATCTATATATAGTAAAAATAAAATTAAATAGGGATTTAAAATTTTTATAAAAAATTTTGATCTTATAGTTTAAATAATGAAGTTTACAAAAACACATTTTAATTGAAAAAAATTAGCTTGTCTTTTCCTTGTTTCTTTATTGTTTGCCTTTTACAATTTTTTTCTTGTAGTGAAACTGAATCTAGCGGTTCAAATATTATTTCAACTCTCCCTGAAAATAATCTAAACTCAACCTCAACTGCATCTGAAATTTTAAGTTTCAACTTAAATAAAGGAATAATTAGTTTTGAAGATAATCTGGTTAATTTTTCAGAACAAAATGTACAACCCGATAACAGAAGTTCTGGAAACTGGGGAAGATTTGGTGGGATAGGATCAATAAATTTGTCCTTAGAATACGATGAAAATCCTAATATTGACAGAATAAATAATTCTTCAAAAGTTATTAAAATTAATGAACCCTCGGGAATTCAATCATGGGCTGGTTTTTATTTTGTTTTAGAAGAAGAAATTAAATTTCCCGAAGGGGAAGAAGCAATTTCATTTCAATTTTACTCTCCTAGACCAGGGCACAAGGTACTATTAAAATTAGAAGATGGTTTGCCAAATGGTACTCAAGGGAAAAAAAGTACTGGTGATCTTTTTGCGATAACTACGACATCTGGTTGGGAAACGCTAATTTTTAATATCCCCGAGTTTAACGGTCGAAACAATATCTATAATACCATAACGATTATTTTAGGTTATGAGGTTTCAAATCAATTAGAAGTAAATTATTATATGGATAATATTCAATTTTCTAATCCTATTCAAATTATTGTTGACCAATCAAATATAGACATAAGTGAACAAGTAACTAGATACTCAGGTTACCAACTAGTATGGAATGATGAATTCAACTATGATGGTGCACCTATGGATGATAAATGGCACCATCAAGTAATCCCTATTTTTGAGAGTGGATGGGCTAACAATGAAAAACAGCATTATACAAAAAGAATGAAAAATTCTTATGTGTCAAATGGGACATTGAAAATAGTTGCAAAAAATGAGATATACGATTATGAGGGAATAACAAAATCATACACATCAGCTAGACTAAATTCTAAGTTTGATTTTCAATACGGCCGAATAGATGTAAGAGCAAAACTTCCCAAATCAGTTGGAACTTGGCCTGCTATATGGACTATGGGAACTAATGTGGGGGAAATAGGAAATTATCACGGAGATCAAGAGGGTAGTGTAGGTTGGCCTAAATGTGGTGAAATAGATATTATGGAACAAAATGGTTCAAATAAACAAATTCTTTATGGCACATTCCATTGGGCTGACAATTCAAGCCAGCAAGCTTCTTACGGTTTAACTAAAGACATCAATTCGTTAGGTATCAATGATGTTACAGACGAATTTCACCTATACTCTTTAGAGTGGACTTCTGGAATTCTCAGAATTTATGTAGATAATTTACTTATCTGTGAGATAATAAACAATAGCTCTGTACCATTTGATAATCCGCATTACTTAATTTTAAATGTTGCAATGGGAGGTACATTAGGTGGTGATATACCTGGAGATTTTATTCAAGACTCCATGGAAATAGATTTTGTTAGATTTTATAAGTAAATTATAAACTTATTTTATAAAAAATTTTAAATGAAAGATTATATAATACCTATTTCAATTCTAATTTCTTCTTTAATTATTGGGTTTGCAATCTTAGGGTCAAGTCAAGTGGAACGTTTTGAACATATTGATAATAATGTTGTTTTCGATAAAAAAACTGGTACTACTTATTATACTGATAAAAAACAATATTTAGATAAAAAAGGAGATCGTTATCAATATGATTAATTAAAACTTATCGCCTATTACACTATTTATTGGTGAAATACTACTGTTTAGATTGTTAAAGCCTTGGATTACTCTATCTTTTAAGCGAATTGTGAGGGTTAATGATCTACCTAACTTTAATATTTTCAAAAATTCTTCTAACTCATATTTTTCACTTGTTACTAAATCCTTCATCTCAAAAATTCGATAATTTTCATTCTCTATTGATGAGTTTGAAGGCTTAAACTTTCTATCAGATATTTCAAATAGAATATAAAATTTTTGATTTTTTTCAAAAATATTTCCTGTTAATGAGAGATCTAAACCTAATTTTCTAGAATTAGATAAAACTAATGAAAGACTATCTTGTTTTTTATAGTTAAACTCTATTTGTCCAATTGCCTTGCTTATTCTTTTTGAACTATTAATAGAATACTCCCATTGCGAGAAAGCATTGATTGAAAAAAATAAAAACAGGATTATTAGCTTTTTCAAAAAAATTTATGATTTAAATGAAATCAAATATACCTAATATGGCATACTTTATATATTAGACATAAATTTTAAATATAGATGTTCTTTAATTAAATTGTTCATCCAGATAAACAACTCTTTTTTCTTCTAAAGATTTTTTTGCAGCTATTGAAATATGTAATGAATTTAAGCCAGCCATAATTCCATTTGGCATCTCCCTTTTTTCTATTAAGCAAGTGATAAATTCTTTAATTATTGACCTGTAAGATTCAGCATAACGTTCTAAAAAAAATCCTATTGGTCTTGGTTTGTGTATTCCATTTTCATCTGCAATAAAATGATTATCTGGTAACTGATTGTTAGTAGCGCACATTCCCAGATCTCCAGAAACTTCGACTCTTTGATCATAGCCATAGGCTGCCTTTCTGCTATTATTTATAGTTGCAATTGATCCATTTTCAAAATTTAAGGTAGTTACAGCAGTATCTACATCTCCTAGATTCTTTATCTGTTTATCCACAAAAACACTACCTGTAGAATAAACTGATTTCACTGAATTTTCATTTAAAAAGCAAGCCATGTCAAAATCATGTATTGCCATATCTAAAAATAAACCGCCGGATGTTTTTAAATAATTAATATCAGGGGGTGCTGGATCGCGACTTGTAATACCAATAATTTGAGGTGTCCCAATAGTTCCATTTTTAATAGATTTTTTTATTTCTTGTATGCTTTGATCATAACGCCTATTAAACCCAACCATAAATGGAACTTTTGAATCTTTTATCAAATCTTTAATTAATTTCACTTTGCTAAATGAAAGGTCTACCGGTTTTTCACAAAAAATTGCTTTACCAGAACCAATAGCAATTTTTATGTGTTCGATGTGAAAAGATGTTGGCGAAGAGATAATTATTGCATCAATTTCGGGATCACTAGCCATTTGATGATAATGATCATAAATTTTAGTATCAGATCTGTCTTTTATCCATTTTTGATTTTTTGGATTTAAATTTGAAACGGCAGCAATCGACGCATCTTCTATAAAAGAATTAATATTCTCAAAATGAATTTTCCCTATACGCCCTAGCCCAACAATACCAAATTTTATCTTCATTTTCTAAAGTTAAAAATTTTGACGAGCACAAAAAATGAAGATTTGGCTTTAATTTTCTGTTACCCCAACTAATTAAAATTAATCTGAACTTGTTGTATTGACCCTTTTTGATTCTTCACTTGATTTGATTGTCTTACTTTTTAAAGATAATTTACACTTAAGTAAAAAGGGATACGAAGTTTGGAAAAGTCAATTTTAAAAGTGTTTCAAAAAAATAATTTTTAAAAAGTTATTATTTATAAAATAAAGAGACAATCTCCAGTGGTAGACAATTGTTTAATGTTTTAAGAAATCAAATTTTAAAAACTAAAAAATTTAACCATATACCATTTGATGGTTTCTATCCAAGAATACCTGTCAAATCTTACTCTTTGTTCACGGACATCAAAATATATGTGTTGTTTTCTTTTAAATTTCACGCCTAATTATTTTTCCTAAACTTAAACAAATTAGTATTTTTATCCAAATTTTTTATTCATTGTTTAATTTTTAAAACATACAGAGAGACAAAATGAAAAAAACAATATTCGCCTTCCTTACTTTATTTCTACTAATTTTATTTTCATGTGAAAAAGACCAAGAAAACCAATCTTACGATCCCATTCCTAACGAAGGTTACTAAATTTCTGACAGGTTTTTCTCTAGCCAATTTGTATATTAGTTAAGACTAACTAAAAATCAAATTGAAATGAAAATCAAAACAATTTTTAAAATAAATATGCTGATAATTGCTTTGCAAGTGTTGCCACTAATTATTTCATTATTTTCTCCCGAATTCAAAATAATGCTAATGACAGACGCCTTCGGAGAAGGGCCGTCAAAGGATGCTGTAGTTATGTTTGAGCAATTTGCTTTAGTATTAGGACTTACGGTTATTGGTATAATTATTTTTTTATATGGGTCACTCTCATTTAATGATGAAGCAACTTTGAGAAGACTCTCTCTTTTATTTTTTGCTTTGGCTGGATTTTTTGCACTTCCTGACTTAATAAATGTTATAAATGGACAACCAACAGCACCCCTACCAGTCATAGTACTTGGATTATTAAGTATGGGGCTTTTTTATTATGGGTCAAAAAAAGGGACTATTTAAATGGTTTTGGAGGTTTCAAACTAAAGATCATCTAATATTTCTTTAGCTTTTGAAGTTTGGAGTGAAACTAAATAATAAAATACTTGATCAAGTTTTTTATTAATAAGGCTATTGTTTTTATACTCCTTGCGCTTTAAATATAAACTTATTGAAAGATCTAGATCATCCTTTTTAAATGATGTCCCGACAAACTCTTGAATAATTGATAAGGGTTCAAACTGATATTCAACTGAAGGCTCAATGGCTGTTCCCTCACCCCAATCATTCCAAGTTATAAGTTGAATAAAATCTACACTCGAGGTTATTGATTTTTGGAGTGTTTCTCTTAATAAATTACCTTCCCTAGGTAAAATATCACTTTGCCCAGTATTATCCCAACCACCTTCTTCATAGAATTCTCTGAATTCAAAAATTCCTGATCCTCCCAAGTAATCGAATTGTTTACCGTAATTATAAAAATCATCACTTTGAGCCTCTCCAACCCAAGAATAAACACCATCGACAATTGTATTCAAATCATAATATTGTGGATGATAAGCTAGTGGGAAAAAATAAAAATCTGTTATAATTTCAGAAAATACATTTTCCCAATCTTTATTTGATGTTAATGTAATCGGACCAAAGTTTAAAAGAATTGGTTTATTTTTAATTTTTATATAATGGTTTTTTGTAAAATAATTTTTTTCAATGTAAAGCAAATCTTCTTTAGCTAAAGCTATTTTATTTCCATCTCCTTGATCAAGAATATTTTTTATTGTTCTGTCCTCATAAACTATGGCAAATTCTAATCCTACTTTTTCACACATTTCTATAACTGCATTTGAAGCAGTAAGTAGTTGAGGGTAATCATTGAATTTAGATTGGCCATAGAAATCAATTAAAACTCCATCGATCCCTGACAACTTCATACAAATCAATGCATATTCAAGATAATCACTGTCATTACTGTCGTAAGGTCCAATTAGAGGGTAATAATGAGAAGCTATAGATCTTCTTTCGTTAATTTTTTCATCAGGATTTTTATTTGCCATTGTCCAATGGGGCCCCCAATAACCAGTTACGTACGGTGTTTGAAACCAAGGCATATAATGCGCGTAAATAGGGGTTTTAAGAATTTTTTTTACAAAGACAGGTTCAAATTCAACAACATTAAATTCTGTATTCTCCGATTCCACTAAACTTTTATCTTCGCAAGAATAGTTAAATATTGCTACAGCTAAAAAACTAAATAAGTATATGAAAAGGGAGTATTTTGGCAAATGAAGTTGTCCACTTTTCATAAATTATTCTTTGAGTTCTAGCTGTAAAACTAAATCAAAAAAAAGATATCATTGCATTAATGCATACCCATTTAACTGATAGTTCAAAAGAACACTAGAGCCAGAAAGAGCTTCTGTGATATTTTGATTTATATCAGATGGTTTAATTTTCTTGTATGCTGTTGCCTGAGAACATACGAATAATTTTACTCCGTATTGAGATAGAAGCTCTATTACCTTTGTATTCGGATTCTTTGTGCCAAATTTCTTCGCATATGCCTCATCAGAGAGAACTATTGTGGTTGCTTGTCCTTGAATAGTTGCTACAATATTAACATTTTCTTTTTTGATTTTTCTACACCCAAGCATATTTATAGCATGTGCAATACCATTTAATCCTTTGTTAATCCCTTCTCTTTTTTCGGTTTTTGTAATTTTGTAAACCGCTTTGTATTGAAGGTTGATGTCTGGCTGAACTGCTATATTTTTTGAGTATTTTATTTTACCATACCCCTTAATTATGGGGGTTACCCAATCTTGAGAATAAAAAATTGATGGAACCAAAAAAATTAAGCAAATTATTTTTTTCATGTTTATGTATTTTATTTAAAGATAGTCTAAAAGGGGCGAGTTATAAGATATCTAAATCGAAAAACCCCTCAAGTTTGAGGGGCTACCATTTAAAAAACTTTTTTTATTGGAATCGTTTTACTGTATAGGTTGTGTAAGACTGAATATAATCTACTTTGCCTCTAGATGAAATATATTCTTGGAAAGCTTTTGTTTTTTGAATTTTACGTAAGGTTACTTGAACATCATTTGGATTTTTGCCATATATAACAAGGCCATGGGTAGCCCCAGGTGTCCCACCAACTTCATAGCTTACTAACCCTATTCTTCTATCTCCAAGAATCTTTTCAGCTGCTTTTGCGTTTTTATCCCATGCTTTTTTAAATTTATCTGGTTCATGAACTTTAACATCATATACTCTTGCTGAAAGATTTTTTTCCCAATCTCCTTCTGTAAATGCTAATATAGATCCCATGGAACTATCGGCTGTATTTGGGTAAGTGAAGTTATTCATTCTTTCTAAATAAAGATCCCATTCATCATCAGACCTTTCTCTTTCTGTTCCCCAATTTTCAGGATCTCCCCAAACCACAATTCTATGTGTTACTCCATTTTTAAATCTAACGGATTGAAGCATAACACCCCCTGATTTCCATTTTTCACCATTTGAAAAATCTGAAAAAGTTTCTACCACACTCGATTCGTAACCTCTTTTAACATTAAGGTTGAAAACACGAAGTGATCTTTGTGCTACAAGGCTAAAACTAAATAATAAGGTAAGTAAAAAAATAGTTTTTTTCATTTTAAATTGATTTATGATTTATGATTTATAATAGTTCTAATATAGATAAAGTTTTTAAATATTAGCCCCTGTATGTTCCTGATCCAAATGCTTCACCTATTCCAGTCTGACAAAATTGTCTTAAGCTCTCCAAATATTTCCCAGAACTATAATTCATATTTGCATATGCATCATCCATTTCTTCGAATCCTTCATAAGAATATCTGACTCTTGTTTTCCCATTATTCTCATCCAAATCATATTTCATTTTATGACCTATATTATCCCACTCAGAATCCACACATTCAATATGAATTGATTTATTTGACTCAAAATGAATAATCTTAAATTTAAAAGTAGCTAGATTTACAAATTCAAAAGTTACAACCTCGTTTTTTGCAAAAATACCTTCAATATTGGTTGTATACCATTTTTTCATTTTTTCTACATTTGATAACGCACTAAAAACATCTTCAACAGAAGAATTTATATGCATTAAATGTTTAATTGGGATCATCTAAATTGATTTTATAATTAATAATGTCTAATATACAAATTAGCAAGTTTATATGCGGAAAGTATAATTATTTTGCCTTTACAAGTTTTAACTCAAAGGAATAATTTAAACCAATATTCCAATCAAATTTTTTTCCCGTTAAGGCACCAAAGTAAATAGGTTTATTCATGACTGTGCTTATAGAGAACGGAAAATTAATAATACCAAAATTTATTGTCTGAGCTGAAAAAAAACCAGTTTCGGTATCTTCAATTTGTAAAGCATAAAGGAGAGGCTCCCATCTTACATAAACAGACTTTTTAATCATAAAGGACTTTATGAGTGGTGATAAAATAATCACCCTCCCTGATTCAATTTGATTTGCATTTACAAGCTTTAATGGTATTATTTCAAAGTAAGAAAGGTTTAATCCAAAGTTATTATTAAAAAAATAAGAGATGCTAGGTTTTACAATAGCAGAAGACCAAGGTTGAAGAATAGTTGTTGGTAAATTATCATCTTGAACCGTTATTTTCTGGTTTACTATTCCAGGGAAAACTCCTCCAATAGAAAAATTGAATTTTCCTGATTTTTTTATTTTATAATCCCACCATATATCGAAACCCCAAGGTTGAAAACCATCTAACTCATACCTAATTAGTGGACTAATTGAAAGTCGCTCTCCTGCGATTGAAAAATTTGAAATAAGCGATGGCTTATCTCTAGAAAAAAGAGGAACCCAATCAATCCCATTGTTATTGATATTCAAGTTCCCTCTAATAAAAAAAGTTTTATCAGATTGAGAAAAAGTTAAAGTGTAGCCAAATAGAATATATAGATAAATGAAAAAACTTTTCATTTATCTGAATTAATTTACTGTTATTGTTCCATACATTCCGTTGTGAAGCGAACATTGATAGTAGTAAGTTCCAACAGCATTAGGAGTCCAAGAAACTGTACCACTTTCACTTCCGTTTCTCGATACACTATTTGCTAAGCTATTTGTTCCTGTACCCTGACTTGTTTTAATATAAAACGGATGCCCCGCAACACTTAGATTAAAGTTTACTGTATCTCCTACTTTTATAGTTATTGAGGCATCATTACCTGATACTGTCCCGTTTCTGTCTCTTCCACTCAGACTATAATCACTAAAACTAGCAGCACTCACATTTATTGAAAATGTTTCAGCTGAACTGGAAGAATCATTTGTTGTAGAAGAAGTTCCAGATTGACTGCCTGTTGATGTATCACTAGTATTTGAGTCATTAGCTGAATTATTATTAGTATCAGTGACTCCTGTATTTGTAACAGGTGCTGGATTTACCGTTATGACAATATCTTGAACCACTTCAGGACAACCTCCATCACTTATTGTGGTTATTGTTCCACTATAGGTTCCAGCAGCCGTGAAAGATGCATTAATGGTGTAATTATTACCAAATTGCGTTATTTCACCTTCATCGTCGGGGCCAACGATATTTAATCCAGTTGCTGCTCCTGTATATGATACAACTATTGGTTGAATGGTTTGTAAAACATTTATTGTCTGATTGAAAGAGCCTGAAATAAGACTAATACCTGAGGAGTTTTCATTTCTAGTCAATGAAATAGTCTGTGAGGCTTGATTAAAATTAGTACTTGTCCCTGAAGTAAAAACAGAGAAAGTATAATTCTCGTCAGTAAGGATTGGTATCCCTGAGATTGATAGTTCACCTTCAACAATATTTGATTTCAATCCTAAAGGCAATGTATCTGTATTTACACTTACTCCTGCACCACCATATTCAAATACGATTGGATCAATAGGCTGACCATTACAAATGACTTGACTTTTTTCACCTGAGATAAGTAATAATTTGGGACAATCTTCAAGTCCAAAACTTGTTACGTCATCATAAATCCAGCCTGAAGGTATTTGTTGAAATATCTGTAAACTTATCTTAACACAACTTAAATTTGGATTATTTGTTACATCTAAAGTAGTAATATTATTATTTTGAGAAAGATCTACTTGAGTAAGTCCCGTATTACTTAAATTAAGTGAAGTAAGTTTATTTAAATTTACAAGAGGTACGTCTGAGAGAATGTTACCTGATAGATTTAGAGTGACAAGATTTATAAATTCTTCTAATCCCGAAAAATCTGTAATCTGTCTATCACTTAAATCAAGATCGTTTATAGCTATCAATTCAGAATCATTTACATAGCCGTCAATAATATCATCATAACCTAAATCAATTAATGCTTGCTCAAAATTTTGATCTGATATTGCTGTTCTGTTTGGCTGATAATCCTGATCTTTTGTTCCAGTTACTTCAAATTGAAATAGTGAAGTCACATTTAAATTAAAATTAATTTGATTATCAACTACTACGATATTAGAAAGAGATCCGCTGCCGTTAAGTGTAATGGCACTATTAGAATCAACAGAAAAAGTCCCGCTTATCTGCCCTGCAGAGTAATTTAACTTAAAAGTCTTATCTTGATTAAAGACAATACTTTTAACGTCATAGATTCTTGATTTTTGTTGCTGTTGTTGTCTTTTCTTTTTTATTTTCCATTTGCCTACAACCTCGTTAAAAAGTTCGTATTCAAAAAAAGCTTTAATAAACTTCGGCTCAGAAATGATAATATCAAAAGGATTGTCTGTGGATAAAACTTCTTCATCCTCCCAACCATAAAAGTCAGATCCTTCTTCAGGGGTTGGTGTTAATCTTACTGTAGTGCCATAAAGATAATCTGTAGATTTTCCAGTACTAATGATTTCTTCGGTTACCGTACCTTCACCTACAGTTTGTATTCGAAGTTCGTAAGATAGTTTTTCAAAAGTTGCCGTTACATTTTTAACGCTATTTATTATAAGATCAGCAGGGTTTGTATCTCCCTGTAAATCTCCCGACCATTCTTTAAAATAATACCCCTGTGCAGGAACAGCTTCAAGTCTTACTTTAGTACCTGAGTCATAATCTGTTTTGCCTGTATTTATAATTGTTTCTGTTATACTCCCTTGCCCATTTACAGTTGTAATTAACTCGTATTGAACTAATCTAAAATTTGCAACTACGCTTTTATTATCATCTACAGTCACTTGAGCAGAGGTATTATTCCCAACTGCATCACCTGACCATCCTGTAAAAACATATTCACTATTTGGTGTGGCGTTAAGAGTAACTGTGGTCCCATTTTTAAAAGTACCATCAGATGGAAAAACAGAACCTCCCTCAGGAGGATTTACTATTATATCTAAAACAAATTCCTTAGTGCAGCTAGATATAGCAAACAAAAAAAACAAATAATGTAAAACTCTTTTCAATTCTTTGTTTTTATGGTAAAAGCACAACCCCTTTGGCAGTCAAGGAATATATTTCTTTGGGTTCAACAATTAAACTTATAGCTGATTCTGATTCTCCCCTATCACGAGCATAATGTTTTAACTCTTCTATCGATATATTTCTTTTGAAAGCATTGCCACTAACTATAACATTTTTGCCAATTATATTTTTTGGTACAAAAAATGAATAGTCTTTAAAATTGACCATAATTTCTTTTTCATTGCCTATATCTAATTTCATCCAACACCCTTTCATTTGGCAAACATCAATTACTTTGGCTTTTAGTTTTGCATTAAATTTTTCTTTATCCAAAAATAAATTTTGAATTTTAGAATTTTCAATCAGACTTCCCTCTTCTATGTTGTCACCAAAGTTTTTTGTTTGCCCACTTAGGGAAGCAGAAATAATGAATAGACCTAATAATAATTTGATTTTTCTCATAATAATTTTTTGTTATGCCATAAAATTACAAAAACCCCCCATAGTAATAACTATGAGGGTATTTTTAAAATGGATTCTGTTTAATAAAATATAGTTTAAAAAAAACCTCCTTATTCTATAGGCTTATTTATTTAGCAAATTGTTCCATGGAGGAAATTTTACCTTCTAGATCGAAATAATAAATTTCCATTAGTTCTTTTTTCCATTTTCTCCCATTTTTAAAAACTCTTGACTCTGTCCCTCTGACAATTACACCACTTGCAGCATCTGTATTTGCAATTTTAATTGGAATTATTGCATTGAGTTTCCAATTTACAGATCTAAAGGGTTTGAAAAAATTTTCTAGATCTGATTTCTTATATGTTGCCTTTTGTCCTCTATAATCGTTAAAAACAAATTCGTCTGCAAAAGCTACCTTCATACCCTCTGCATCCATTTTATT
>CETK01155275.1_pt1 | contig 22593 bp, 19 predicted proteins | sample 361431 | NCBI WGS metagenome assembly CETK01 (sample SAMEA2622452, study PRJEB7988) | marine metagenome | biome: marine biome (ENVO:00000447); feature: surface water layer (ENVO:00002042); material: "saline water (ENVO:00002010), including plankton (ENVO:xxxxxxxx)" | depth 5 m | reverse complement strand
GATAAAACCTGTTATTATATAGATTATCCAGATCTAAAAATAATAGCTCTGAATAGTAATATTGCCATAAAGCGTCAAGCTAAATGGCTAAGAGAAATTTTAAAGAGTAATGATAAGAAATGGATAGTAGTTACTTATCATCATCCTGTATTTTCTGCATCATCAATGAGAAATAATACAGAGATTAGATCCCATTGGAAGCCAGTTTTTGAGGAATTTAATATTGATCTTGCCTTGCAGGGACATGACCATACATATGCCAGGGGTGCCATTTATGAGAAACCTGTTGTTGTAAAAGATGACAATAAAGGTGGTAATATAATTGGCCCCGTATACGTTGTATCTGTAAGCGGAGCTAAAATGTATTCATTAGATAAATCCGGTTGGGGTGAATTTGGTGCAACTCAAGGTAAAACTGGAGAACGTATTCAATTATTCCAGCACATATCTATTGATGGAGACCGGTTAAAATATCGCTCTTTTAATGCTAAGGGTGAATTATTTGACCATTTCGAAATCTTAAAGCAAAATGGAAAAAACATATACTTTGATTAAATAACTAAAAAAATCGAACTTTAAAAAGTATTATTTCTTTCGTGAGGCTAAAATTAAAAAATGTTCGAAAGTGCTTTTTGAATTATATCTTTTTATTTTTAGGTTTAACTGTTGTCGCACAAATATCGCCAGACTCACCTAAAAAAATCATTTTACTGATCGGCCAATCGAATATGGCGGGTAGAGCCGAATTAGTGGATCAAGACTACCAAGTTGTTCAAAAAGCTTTTTTACTCGACAGTATGAATCAATGGATTCCACTAAAAAGTCCTCTAAATATTCACTCTTCAATTAGAAAAAAGGCCAGTATGCAGCAATTCAATTTGGGATATTCATTTGCCCAACAAGTGGCCACTGACTGTAAAATCAATCCAATTGGATTGGTAGTCAATGCTAGAGGGGGTACCAAAATTAATCAGTGGATTCCGGGAACACATTTCTACAGTGAAGCCATCAGAAGATGCAAATCCGCCATTAGAAATCAAGGAAAAATAATTGCTACATTTTGGCTTCAAGGAGAAGGTAATCTTGGCGATAAAGATCCGGAATTTAGGATCTACTTTGAAAAACTCAAATCAATGATTTACAGTTTGAGAAAGGATTTTAATAATGAACAAATGATTTTTATTGCCTCAGAATTAAACAAGAACCAACCTGAAAATGAAGACTTTAAGAAAATGTTGGATAGGCTCAAAAGTGAAATTCCCTATGCAACAAGTGTAAAATCCATAGGAACCTCAACTTTTGATGGCACACACTATGACCACAAAAGTCTCGAGGTATTGGGTAAAAGATTTGCAGCTAAATTCAAAGAATTATATCAAAAACAATGAAAATAAAAACTTATCACCTTGTCATAGTAACACTTATCGCATTATTCTTCCAAAGCTGTAAAAAAGTAGAGATTCAACCCAAATGTTTAAGAACAGATTTAATGCGAAATTCAGATTATGTAGGACTAAATGGAAAAAGACAAAACCTATCGTTGAACGATAATATCTTGACCAAAAATGGTTACGAAATTGCAAAAGTCCAATCTTTAAGGCCTATTTTCAATTGGATAATAGATGACCGTTCCTTAACGAATGTTGCTTATCAAGTGCTGGTAAGTGATAATCCCAAAAAATTAAAACAGAATAATGGGAATATTTGGGATAGTGGAAAAATAATCAGTAACAAGTTTTCTGTCCAATACGAAGGACCACCTCTCAAAAAAAACAAAGTTTACTATTGGAAAATAAGATATTGGGAAAATGAAGAACTCAGCACCTCTTTCTCTCAACCACAGTCTTTTGTGATTGATCCTGAAGCTTCGACAGAAAAATATTCCCAAGAACCTCTTATTACAGTAGACCAAAAAGCAGATATCTACAAAAGAAATGTTGGAGGATTTTTTCTTGATTTTAAAAAAGCTGCTTTTGCTAAGTTAAAAATGAAGCTCACCTCATCAGAAGGAGATACTGTAAGCATATCAGTAGGTGAAATGAAAAAAAAAGATGATTTATCTGTTGAAAATTTAGGAGGTAATATCAGATATTACAAAACCCAATTAAAATTAAAACCTGGAACACATTGGTATGAAATTGAATGGCCAAAAAATGAAAAAAGAGCCCGTAATCGATTTATGATTAAAATGCCAGAATATATTGGAGAGGTCTATCCGTTCAGATATGCAGAAATTCATAATTATAAAGGAGAATTAAAAATAGATGAAGTGGTAAGGACCATGGTTCATTACACCTTTGACGATGACGCCTCTTTTTTTGAATCAAATGATGAGATCTTAAATCAAGTATGGGAACTTTGTAAATACTCAATGAAAGCTACAAGTTTTTGTGGTTACTACGTAGATGGAGACAGAGAACGAATCCCTTATGAAGCTGACGCTTTTATCAATCAACTTTCTCACTATGCGGTAGACGCTGAGTATGGTATTGCCAGAGGTAGCATGAGGCACTTGTTGTTCAACCCTACATGGCCCACTGAATGGACCCTTTACAATATTTTGATGGCCTGGTATGATTATCTCTACACAGGAGACAATCGGTTCATTGTAAGATACTATGATGAATTAAAAATAAAAACACTGATGGACTTGTCAGATGAGACAGATCTAATTAGTACATTGACTGGTAGACAAACGAATGCCTTTTTTGAAAAATTACACAAAAATCATTGGGGAAAAAATAACAATCTAAGAGACATTGTCGACTGGCCCCAGGCTCAGCCACCCGGTGGTTATGATAACCTGAAGCATTATATAGGAACAGAAAAGGAGTACCCAGGAGAAAACGATGGTTATGTTTATCAAACCTATAATGCAGTTGTAAATGCCTTGTATTATGGAGCTTTGAAAATAATGGAAAGAATTGCCCTTGATCTAGATCAAAAGAAAGATTTAAGCTTATTTCAAAAGCGCAGTGAAAAAGTCAAAAAAGCATATCTGGAAACTTTTCAGGACAAAAACAATGGTTTGATTAATGATGGGGAGGATACAGACCATAAATCTCAACACGCAAATATGTTTGCACTGACTTTTGGGCTAATTCCAGAGAAAGATGTCGAAAATGTAGTGAATTATGTAGCGCAAAAAAAAATGTCATGCAGTGTCTACGGATCACAAATTTTATTGGAGGGTCTTTTTGATTATGGCGGAGCGGATCAAGCCATTGGCCTAATGGCCGCAAAAACAGAAAGAAGCTGGTACAACATGATACGATATGGGTCAACCATCACCATGGAAGCATGGGACAAAAGGTATAAACCTAATTTAGATTTAAACCACGCCTGGGGAGGAGCCCCCGCCAATATTATTGTCAGAAAGATGATGGGAGTAGCCCCGCTGACCCCCGGTGCGCAAAAAATAAAAATTCACCCCAAGATAGGAAACTTGGAATTTGCCAAACTTAAAACCAGTTTAATCACAGGAGCAGTTGAGCTTGAGTTTCTTCAAACTGAAAACACTTTTACAATGAAGGTTCATCTACCGGGAGGGGTTAAAGGAGACCTAATGATTCCTGCTGTAAAAGGCAAAAAAAAGCTTTATATCAATGGTCAACTCGTACAAAATCTGGCTAAAAAAGGATATTTTCATCTAAAAGATTTTCCTGCAGGAAAAACATCTTTTGAGGTTAAATGATCAAAAAAAAAATTTTTCAAAGTTTCTTAAAACTTATTAACTTTAAAATAAAAAATATGGCAACATATGAATGCGACAATTTTGGCATTGCCGTCAACGCAAGTTGCGCTAAATGTGATGAACCATTAGTTGAAGATATCCTTATTCTAGATAATGGTCAGGAAGTCCAAATTTCCAAATGCCTTGAATGTGAAGGAAAAATTAAGTCACCCTCTAATTGTGGTATTGAAATGATTTGCAATAATTAATCTTTAAACTTAACAAATTACCCAATGAAAAAACTACTCATAATTATCTTATTAGCATCAGCTACCTTAACACAAGCACAAAATTTTAAAGGTTTAGACAAAAGCCCTATGGATCGTGTATTTTATCCTGTTCCTAATAGGGTTACAGACAAGGCTGTTGTCATCACATACAGCCGTCCTCAATTGAGAGGTAGGAATCTACAAGATGTTGTTCCGACATATAAAATTTGGAGAACTGGAGCTAATGAAGCCACTGAGTTCAGACTTTATAAGTCCGTCAAAATGGGAGGTAAAGTTATCAAAGCAGGAACTTACACCATGTATTCCTACCCCAAAGATAATTCCTCCGAGATCATAATTAATTCAGCCACAAATGTTTGGGGGGCATACAACTACGACCAATCAAAAGATGTTGTAAGAATAGAAGTACCCATTACAGAATCAACCGAATATCTAGAAGCCTTCTCCTTCGCATTTAGTGGTGAGGGAAATAATGCAGTTCTTCATGCTGGTTGGGGAAATGCAAGGGTAGAAATTCCCATTACAATTCTCTAAGCCCTAAATAGCTTTTTTTAAAACCCCTTTTTAGGGGTTTTTTTATTCTATTTAACTTGATAAGCTCTAATAGTATTTTTTAAAGTAATTTAGTTAATTATTATCCAATCTTATGAAACAAGTGCTGCTGGACTTTTACCGACGTTTGGGAATCAATCCTTCAGTGGCTAACGAATTAGAATCCGTTACACTTGGCCTGATTGTAGGTTTAATTTCCCTTATTTTATGGTTGATTAGTAAACGGGTTTTTGGATTAATTTTTTCAAATATTTCAAAAAGAACAAAATCAAAATTTGATGATTATCTCATCAAAAATAAGATTCCGGAGACAATATCCCTATTCCCCCCACTATTTCTATTAATTGGCTTTCTCCCAAAGTCTCTCAATAACTTTCCCCTAATAAAACAGCCTATTATGTCTGTTATAGACATTTTTGTTGCCATATTCACCATATTATTAGTCAGAAGGTTATTGAATACAATTAAAGACTTTCTCAAAACATTAAAAAACTTCAAGGACAAACCGATTGACAGTTACATCCAAGTCATAATGATTTTTGTATGGTTCATCGGAATCATGGTTGTTTTCTCCATTTTATCAGGTAAAGAAATTGGTGCTTTTTTGGCCACCTTAGGAGCACTATCGGCTGTTATTCTATTAATTTTCAAAGACTCTATACTGGGATTTGTGGCCAGTATTCAAGTGACAATCAACGATACGGTAAGAATTGGAGATTGGATAACCATGAAAAGTTACAATGCTGATGGTGATGTGATAGAGATCAACCTTTCAACGGTCAAAGTACAGAACTTTGACAACACCATTACCTCTATTCCTACATACAAGCTAGTTTCAGATTCATTTATAAATTGGAGGGGCATGAGTGAATCCGGTGGAAGAAGAATCAAACGGGCTCTCCTTATACGAGTTTCAAGTATTCATTTTGTAAACGACCAGCAACTTCAGAAGCTATCAAAGATCGAGAGGATTGCACCTTACATTTCACAAAGAAAAAAAGAAATTGAAGCGGAAAATTATGCGAACCAGACTGATAAATCTCTTTTACTAAACGGGAGAAATATGACCAATATTGGACTTTTTCGAAGATATGCAATGGCTTACCTTAAAAGCCATCCAAAGATAAACCCGGATTTAACCCTAATGGTAAGGCAATTGGCACCTACACCCCAGGGTGTTCCACTGGAAGTATATGTTTTTGTTAAAGACAAAGTATGGGTAAATTATGAAGGCATAATGTCAGATATATTTGATCATTTTTTGGCCGCAATTTCGTTCTTTGAATTGGAGTGTTTTGAGTATAGTTTAAATCCTGATTTTCCTTTCAATCAAAAGGAATAAATTCATTTTTATTAATAGTTTTTCTCAAGATTCTATTTAAATTTATTTTTTGTAAACTATTAAAACAAATCAAATTTGCATGGATTTTTCTCAGCTTTACACCAAAAGGTTTAAAAACAAAAACAAATCTCATTTTAATGCTATTGTCAATATGGCCTTAGCGGACAATCATATCTCTGACGAAGAAAAAGCATTCATTGATCGACTAGCTATCTATCTTGAGATTGAACCCGATACAGTTGACGAAATCTTGGCATCTCCTGAGGACTTCAAAACCGATCCACCCTCAAATAAAAAATCTCGTCTGGAAAGACTTTATGACTTGAGTAAAATGATTTATGCTGATCAAATTGCAGATGACAATGAAATAAAACTGTTGGAAAAAATGGTAGTCGGTTTGGGTTTTGAAACTGAAAATTCTAGAGATATAGTCACAAAAGCATTGGAAATGGTATCCAAAGGAATTGATCAAGACGACTTTGTTGATACCTTCGAGATTTAATACTTCATATTGGAAACTGTGTAACCTATCTCCTCATCTGCTATCATTTCCTCTCGATCGATATAAATATAATTTGGAAATCCTTTATCCTTATCGTATTCAACACTTAGCATAAAAACCTCTTCTCTTTCTGCATTTTCAATTTCATTAAAAAATTGAGATATTGTCATCACGCCCCAATGCTGCTCTGGATTACATGGTGTTTCATTGACTAAAGTAATTTTATTATTTACAACTTTAACTTCTTTGGGTTGCATAGTTTCTTCGGTACAAAAACATGAAATTTATAGTGTAAAATTAAAGGAATCGAGATTCAAAGCCTCCCATTTATTCTTGTTAACCTCATTTTCGTTGGGTGGCTCCAATTGATCATTTTTGTATGCTAAAAATAATAATGCAAAAAAAGGGTGATAACAGTTTTTCATTTTTTTTAAAAAATATCATGTCTTTTTAAGCTTTAAAAACCTCTTTATACCTCCAATAAGAAACAGCACCTAAAAAGCCGACAATTACGATTGCATAGTAAACAAAACTTGGTGTTATGATTTTATCTCCACTGGCATAAGAATGCAAACCAACCAAATAAAAATTAACTCCAAAATAAGTCATTAATATACTGGCAAATGCCACAATACTCATAAAATTAAAGGTCCAATTTCCCCTTAGGCCAGGAACAAAACGCATGTGGATAACAAAAGCATATATTAAAATACTGATTAAGGCCCAAGTCTCCTTAGGGTCCCAACCCCAATATCGTCCCCAACTTTCATTGGCCCACATACCTCCCAAAAAATTCCCAATGGTAAGCATGATTAATCCTACAATTAAAGAAAGTTCATTGATTATGGTCAACTCCTTGATGTTTAAATCTATTTTTTCTTTGTTTTTTTTGCTGGTAATGGAAATTAAAATAAGTGCAACCACACCAATGATCATACTAAGTGCAAAAGGGCCATAGCTACCAACTATCACAGCCACATGTATCATTAACCAATAACTATCTAAAACTGGCTGCAAATTGGCAATTGCAGGATCCATCCAGTTCCAATGAGCAATCATTAGCACCATAGATGAAACAAAAGCAGTTGCAGCTAGTGTTAGTTCAGATTTCCTTCCAAAAATCAACCCAAAAAACATGGTGGCCCAAGCAACGTATATCATCGATTCATATGCATCACTCCATGGAGCGTGACCAGAAATATACCAACGTGATATCAACCCGGCGGTATGAAGGAGAAAAAGTAATAGCACACTCCATTTAAAAAAGTTTATAATCAAATTTAAAATTTTATTTTCCCAAAAAATCTTGATAATCAAAAACACAAAAAGAAGTAATCCCAGATATAGGTACCAGCTGAAAAGTTTTTTAAAAATATCGTATTGATTGTAAAGAATTTCTGCATCAATTTTATCCTCCGAAGGCATAACACTCGCTCCAAATTTCTTCTGAAAACCCTCTAGGCTCTCTAGAAGGTTTTCAGCTTGGGTGTAGTCACCATCATTTCTTGCCAGCCTCAAGGCATTAAAATAAAGAGGTAAGATATTTTGCACATATAGAGAATCTTTCCCCCTAAATGGAGCATCATTTAACTCGGGATAAGATACCCACTTGTTTGAGGGATCACCGGGAATAGGAAAAATTCTCAAAATTTTTCCTTCAAGTGCAGCATATAAAAGATTCACTCTTTTATCAACTTCGATAAAATCTTTTTGGAATTGATTAGGTAGAGCAGCACGATAGGCATCCTCAAGTTGGGAGGATATCTTGTAGTTGCCATTTTGGTCAAAAAAAGAAACCAGAGAAGTATATTTTTGTTTGGGATCTACTCCTACAATTTTTCGTAAACTGTCATTACCTCTCTTAAGGTAAATGATAGGTACATTGTACCAAAGTGCAGGACTTTCAACAATTGACATCATCACTTGATCCGCATTGAGTTCCTTATAATAATCCTGTTTACTTACTTTACGAAGCAGTTCGGAGGAAAAAGTATTAGCAGGCTTCATTCGTCCACCCAAGTCTTGAATAACTAGACTACCAAATTTTTGTGCATGTTTTTTAGAAATTGTATTGGCCTTGACTACAGAGTCAAAATCAAAATTGTTTAATGGATTGTGATCGTGAGATTGAGCGTTTAAACCAAACGATACAAACAATAAAATAGCGGATATAGCATTCTTTTTTTGTTTTATTTTTTCCAGAGCCTTAGAAAGATCCTTAAACCTAGTTTTTCCGAGAAAGAAAATACCCATCATACTTAAATAGAGTAATATATAACCAGCATAAGTTACCCAGGTTCCCCAAAAATCATGATTAACTGAGAGGACTGTTCCCTTTTCGTCGGGATCAAATGAAGCCTGAAAAAAACGATATCCTTTGTGATCCAAAACATGATTCATATAAATATCATAATCGAAATCAGTCTGTTCCTGAACAGTAATTTTACTCTTAAAGGAGGAATAACTTTTTTCTGTACCGGGATATTTTTCCGCAATAAAATCATTCAAGCGAATAGCAAAAGGTAAATTCAATTGTTTGGAACCAAACTTAAAGTAAAAATCTAACCCACCTAGTGTAATTTTTTTCATATTATTAACGATTCCTTTTCCTCCTAATAATGTAATGGAATCAACTTTTCCATTGGTGGCTACTCGTAGTCTCAAAGCGTCCTGTACACCCGGTGCGCCTTCTTCGGACTTTACCCAATCAAATTTCCCTCGTAATGGGGGCTCAGGAATAACAAACTGAAAGCCCTGAAGGTTATATAGTGAACGTAGCTGCAATTCCTGCTCAATGTCCTTAGTTACAGTACCGGATTGTTGATCTACCATCCTTAGAAATGAACCATCAAAAGGAGTGGTTATGTAATGTAAACCAGCTTCCGAACGAATATTTACAGCTCCGACAATTGGGTTATTTAATGTAAATAGAATGTTGTGAATATTTGCAACTTCACCTTCTTTGAGAGAGTGATCGTGACGGGTTCCCTGAGATGATTCAACGATTTTAATATAACGATCACCACGATCATCCAATACCAATTGCTCACTTACATCTTCTGCATAATCCTTGAATCCAATTGAAAAAGGCTGGCCGTTGAATTCGTTTTCCCACTCAAAATCATTATTAACATGTTCTGAAAAAAGAAAGTCTTTTTCAAGTGTTTTACGTTGGGGAACACCATTTATCTCGCCCTCCACAAAAACCGTCAAATAAGTCTTATCGGACAAAAAAGTATTTTCGGAGGAACCCTCACGTATAGGCATAACCCCTTCATATCCAAAATAACGTGTAATAAAAGCACCAAAAATGATCATAATGAAAGATAAATGGATCATGAGGATGGCCCATTTTTCCCTTCGCAATAATCTATATTTGAATATGTTTCCAAAAAAATTGAACATAAAAAGAGCTAGAATCAATTCGAACCACCAAGCGTTGTAAACCCATATTTTGGCAGTATCGGTACTGTACCAGCTTTCAATAAAAGTTCCAATGGCCATAGCAGCGGAAAAGGCGATAAACAACAAAGCCATTAACTGATTGGAAAATAAATATTTAAGAATTCTTTCTCTCATTTAAATCTGCTCAACATCTTTTCTTTAGAAATGCAAAGATATCGGTTGAAATCGAATAATTGTATATTCAAAAGGCTAAATTGAATTGCAGAAAGATTGTTTCTTCCTATTTAGCGATCATCATTTTCTATTCGAACTGACTTAAGAAAACAGCCAATTGATTCATTGCTTAGCCTATTAAAATTTTACAAATAAAAAAATAGAATTGAAAATATCTGCTAATATCAATGAAATAAACATCATAATGCCCATTTAAGCCTGAATGCTGATTGAAACGTGAATCATCAGATGAAAATTTAAAAAAAATTACTGCCGAGGTGAAAAAATAACTTCATATCGATATGATTTAGGTTTTATAAACTTAGGGAAATATCTTTGTGTATTTTTGAAACATGACAAAAGTCGTTTTGATTGGAGCAGGCCATTTGGCTTTTTATTTCTATGAGCAATTTCTCAGGTGTAAGGAGGTAAATTTGACGCAGTGGTTTAATAGATCCATTGAAAAGATTGATTTTGCAAAACCAAAAGTTGCAATAACAAATCAGCTTTCACAACTCAAAGCAGCAGATTTATATTTGATATGTGTCAGTGATGATGCCATCGAAAGTATCAGTAAAAAAATTAATACCAAAGGTTTGATCGCACATTGTGCAGGAGGTGTTCCACTGAACCGGCTCAGTGGCTCATCGAGAAAAGCAGTTTTTTACCCACTACAAACATTTACCAAAGGGCGGGACATGAGTTTCGAACACCTTCCTTTTTGTATCGAAACCACCCAGTCAAAAGATCGAAAGCTCTTAAACGAGTTGACCAATAATTTAGGAGGAGTTGCCCACGAGTTCAACAGTGAAAAGAGAGCCTTAATCCACTTGATCGCTGTATTAATTAATAATTTTGGAAATCATCTTCTCCACCTAGGGAGTGAGCTCTCAAAAAAGCACGAAATTCCATTCCAAATTTTCCATTCATTGATTGAAGAAACCTATCAAAAAGCATGTACCCAGTGCCCTAAAGATGTACAAACCGGACCTGCTTTAAGGCGTGACCAAAGAACAATAGATAAACACATAGATTTGCTCACAGATAAAGACTTAAGAAAACTATACTTAAATTTAACTACTTCAATTCAAAAAAAACATGAACGACGATAACTACAAAATCCTACTTAACAAAGTTAAAACTTTTGTTTTCGATGTGGATGGCGTTATGACCAATGGAAAAATACTTATTACCTCTGAAGGAGAAATGTACCGTGAGATGGATACTCGTGACGGTTATGCACTAAAACATGCATTAAATAAAGGTTTTAAGATTGGAGTCATTTCGGGAGGTACCAACGAAGGAGTCAGAAAAAGGCTCGAACTTTTGGGTGTCAATAAAATTTATTTGGGCATTGAAAAAAAAGAAATTGCTTTCAATGATTTTGTACAAACCTTAAACATCGATCCTAAAGAAGTTCTTTATATGGGAGATGATGTAGCAGATATAGCTGTAATGGAAAAGGTTGGTGTTGCTACTTGTCCACAAGACGCCGTCTCTGATGTCAAAAAGATTGTGGATTATGTATCCCATAAAAAAGGTGGAGATGGATGTGTTAGAGAGATAATGGAACAAGTAATGAGAGTTCAAAATAAATGGATTTTCTAAAACCTTACATCTGCAATTTCATGTAATTTATGAACCTCAATGACTATGAGATTATTCTAGCTTCCGGCTCTCCTAGAAGAAAAGATTTTTTGGAGAGTTTGAAAATCCCTTTTACAATCAAAACCCATTGGGTTGATGAATCCTTTCCTCCAGAATTAAAAGGAAATGAAATCGCCGAATTTATTGTGCGACAAAAAAACGCTCCTTTTGTCAATGTTATCCAACCTAAACAAATTGTCATTACTGCAGACACCATCGTATGGTGTGAGAATAAGTGTTTAGGAAAACCCAAAAACAAAAAAATAGCTAAAGAAATGTTGAAATTTCTTTCTGGAAAATCTCATGAAGTAATTACCTCAGTTGGCTTTTTAACCACAAAAAAATTTGAAATCATTACTGAAAACACTAAGGTGTTTTTCAAAAATTTAGCGGATCAAGAAATAGATTATTACATTGAGAATGCATTGCCCCTGGACAAGGCTGGAGCCTATGGCATACAAGAATGGATTGGAAAAATTGGAATAATCCAAATCGTGGGGAGCTATACCAATGTGGTAGGACTACCACTCGCGCAAGTAAAGGACAAAATATCACTTTTGGTTCAGGAGTAATGAGCTGGCTGGATCAAAAATCGTATTTTGTAATAGTGTAACTAAAATTTAAATTTTAAGAAATAATTATATATTCATAAAAGCCATTAAAGTAAGATATGAAATGTCTCAGTAGCTTTTTCTCCACCAAACATAGAATAATAAAAACTTATGTTTTTTTATGGACACTATTTTTTTGTATGACCAAAGTCAAAGCTCAATCCTCTTCAGAGATTTACAAACAACTAAAGAAGCTCAATTTTTTGGGATCTGTACTCTATCTCGCCGCACATCCTGATGATGAAAACACCCGAGTAATCTCCTACTTTTCTAATCATGTTTTGGCTCGAACGGCATATCTGTCAATGACTCGTGGGGATGGAGGTCAAAACCTTATAGGAGCTGAACTTCGAGAAGCTTTAGGATTGATCCGAACACAGGAACTTTTAGCGGCCCGAAAAATTGACGGTGGTTTGCAGTTTTTTACCATGGCCAATGATTTTGGATACTCTAAAAATCCAAAAGAAACACTTTCCATTTGGGATAAAGAACAGGTTTTGGCTCAAACAATTGACCTAATTCAAAAATTCAAACCCGACATTATCATCAACCGATTCAATAGTGGTAGTTACGGCAAAACACATGGGCACCATACCGCATCAGCTATGATCAGCGAATGGGCTTTTGAAAAATTACATTCAGATAAAATGGCATGGCACCCCCAACGTCTATTCCACAATACCTCTTGGTATTTTTATGGTAGTAAGGAAAATTTTGAAAAAGCTAAAAAAAAAGACATTCTGGCCTTGGATATGGGGGTTTATGATCCCCTATCCGGCAAAACCAACTCAGAAATTGCTGCCTTGAGCAGAAGCCAGCACAAATCTCAGGGCTTTGGCAGTGCTGCAGCCATGGGTCAGCGTATGGAGTACTTGGAATTAGTAAAGGGGGAAAAAATAACCCAAAATGACCCTTTCGAAGGTATCAATACTCAATGGACTAGAGTAAAAGGAGGTGCTTCAATAGGAAAAGCCATAGAAAAAATCATTGATGATTTTGATTTCTCTGCCCCCTTCAAAAGTGTGACTTCATTACTTGAAGTAAAAACAATGATCATGCAACTAGATGACAGTCATTGGAAAAAAATCAAAACCCAAGAAATTAAAAGTCTTATACTTCAATGTCTAGGAATAGAACTTCAACTCAATGCTCAAATACCATACGGTGTATTGGGAGAAAATTTGAAAATCAGTTTTTTGGTCAATAATCCCAGTCCACTGTCTGTGAATTTAAACAGCATACAATGGAAAAATAAATCTTTTGATTTAAATGAAAACCTTAAAACCAATCTACCTTTCAATAAAAAATTTGAAACTGAAATTGATGGAGCGACAAGTAGTCCCTACTGGCTCACACAAACGGGTAGCCAAGGAATGTATACCACAGACAAAAAAAAATGGATTGGAGCGGCAAATACCCCTGCGGCCTTCATTGCAAAACTAAACTTCTCTATTGAAGGAAAAACCTTAATTACAAGCCTACCTCTTCAATACAGAAAAACAGACCCTGTAAAAGGTGAAGTAATAACCTCATTTCATATCCTCCCCGATGCAAGTATACAAGTTGAAGCTCCCGTTTATCTCTTTGCTACGGGTCAAAATCGTAGGGTAAAAGTAAGTGTCAAAAATTTGGGCCCATCCATCAAAGGAACACTCAGTTTGGAAACCCCAAAATCATGGAAATTGACTCCCAAATCCATTAAGGTGGATATATCGGGAAAAGGAATTGAAAACGATTTTTATTTTTATATCAAAGCTCCTTTGGAGACAGGAGTTGGATTTTTAAAACCTCTGTTGTTAACTAAAACAAAAAACCTCAGATCCTCTCTTCAGGAAATCGCATACGACCATATTCCAAAACAGTACCTTATATCACCATCCAAATCTAAGCTGGTGGCTTTAAATTTAAAAACAGGAGTAGAAAAGGTCGCCTATATCGAAGGGGCTGGTGACAACATCCCAAAGTGTTTATCTGACTTGGGGGTCAAAGTAGAAATATTAAAGGCTAAAGATATAACCCTCAAAAAATTGAATCCTTTCGATGCGGTGATTATAGGCATAAGGGCATTCAATGTTGAAGAGGCTTTAGCTTATAAAAATAAAATTCTTTGGAAATATGCTGCAACGGGCGGAAATCTCTTGATACAGTATAACACTAGTAGAAGGTTAAAAACCCAAGAACTGGCTCCATTGAGTTTAACCCTTTCCAGAGATCGTGTATCTAATGAAAGTGCCAACGTACAAATCATCAACCCAGAACATCCAATCCTGAATAACCCAAATAAAATTTCAAACCAAGATTTTAACGGTTGGGTTCAAGAGAGAGGGTTATATTTTCCAAATCAATGGGATGAAAAATTCATCCCTCTGCTACAAATGAATGATGCCGGTGAGTCCCCAAAAAAAGGAGCACTACTAGTTGCAAATTATGGCAAAGGAAGAATAGTTTACACTGGGTTGAGCTTCTTTCGTCAATTGCCAGCAGGAGTCCCGGGAGCCTACCGTTTGTTTTTTAACCTCATTGCAAGACCGTGAAAAAAGATCCTCCTAAAATCTATTGGTTACTGCTTTTAACTCAATTGTTTTTTTGGGGTTTTTGCTATTACTTCATGAAAAATTTTAGTTAATGGAACTAATTGACTGGGCGGTATTGTCCTTTAGCTTACTTTTCATAGTTGTTTATGGGGTTTGGAAAAACAACTCTCACAAAAACATAAAAGACTACATCAGAGGAGGGAATCAGGCATCATGGTTCACTGTAGGACTTTCTGTAATGGCTACACAAGCTAGTGCAATTACATTTCTATCTACGCCAGGACAAGCTTTTAATGATGGGATGGGATTTTTGCAATTTTACCTCGGATTGCCTTTTGCTATGATCATAATCTGTTTGTTTTTTTTACCCGTCTATCACAAACTAAAAGTCTACACAGCATACGAGTTTTTGGAAAAACGTTTTGATCTCAAAACGAGAACCCTGACCGCCATTTTGTTCCTCATTCAAAGGGGTCTGGCTGCCGGGATCACTATCTATGCTCCAGCCATCATTTTAAGTGTAGTATTGGGCTGGAATCTTAAACTACTGGTGGTTGTCATAGGCTTATTAGTAGTGTTCTACACTATGTTTGGAGGGACACAGGCCGTAAATGTCACCCAAAAACAACAGATGTTCATAATCTTTTCGGGTATGATTGCCGCCTTCGTTTTTATAGTAAAAGGCTTACCTGAGAAACTTTCCTTCTCCAATGCCCTTCAATTGGCGGGCTTGAATGACAAAATGAATATACTCGACTTTAGTATGGATCCCAATAATCGTTATACATTTTGGAGTGGGGTCACAGGAGGACTGTTTTTAGCTCTGTCATATTTTGGTACAGATCAAAGTCAAGTACAACGATACCTTTCCGGTAAATCTCTTGCCGAAAGTCAAAGAGGATTGATCATGAATGGATTTTTAAAAATCCCCATGCAATTTTTTATTTTGTTAACAGGAGTTATGGTTTTTGTCTTTTTCCAATTTGAAAAAGCTCCCCTACATTTCAATCCCTATGCCTCAAAAAAAATTAGAGTTACAGAGGGGGGTGAAAAATTTGAAGCTCTTGAAATTGCCAACGACATCATTTTCAAAGAAAAACAAAGACAACTCCAAAAAGAAGATTTTTTCTCCAATACAGACTCCCAAGCCAAGTACATCCAACTGGAAAAACAAGCCCAAAAAAACCGCATCGAGGCGAGAAAAATCATAGAAGCCAACCACCCCCAAGTCGAATCCAATGACAAAGACTATGTCTTCATCTATTTTATTCTTAACTACTTGCCAAAAGGCCTAATCGGACTGCTTCTTGCAGTGATTCTATCGGCTGCTATGAGCTCTGCTGCCTCTGAGATCAATGCGTTATCAGCTACAACAGTAGTTGACTTATACAAACGTTTTCAAAACACTCAGGAGGATAAACATTACGTTTGGGCAGGAAAAGGATTTACCCTGCTTTGGGGTCTCATTGCCATTGTATTTGCCCTGGTAGGGAATCTCTTTGAAAATCTGATCCAGCTAGTCAACATTATAGGATCCCTCTTTTACGGTACTATTCTAGGTGTTTTCTTGCTTGCTATATTTATGAAAACCATTAGGGCTAAAGCAGCATTTTATGGTGCCCTCTTATCAGAAATTCTCATTTTAGTAATCTATAGTCAACAATGGGTAAGCTTTCTCTGGCTAAACGTAATTGGAGCTATAATTACTGTTAGTGTGGCTTTCATAATACAATTCATTGGTAAAAAATAGATTTTTTTTTTTACTAGAGGTCCTATATCGAGTTCAATATACTCATGAACGATTTTGAGTTTAAAATACTTAAACCCAATAATGATTTAGAAAACAATTTATTAAACTTAGTTTTATCTTTTAACACTTTGCGCTTAAATCAAAATTATTGAATAATAAACCCCACAACTTGAGGATCTAATTTCCTTCATTTAAAAGTATTAGTTATTTACTCCACTCAGCAATAGATACATTATTCATAATGATATAGTCTTTGTTCCCAGCTTCTTCAGCCAACTCTAGAGATTTTTTTACTGCTTTTAGAGCAGCTTTTTTATCATTACGCTCTGCCAGGATCAGTGCATACTGGCGGTACATCCAATATGCAGGTTTTTCTCGCATGTCCAATGCTTTTTCCATCCACTTTTGAGCTTTTAACAAGTCTTTGTTTTCCTGCAGATAGTATACAGCTGCTTGATAGTAATCACTCGATATAGGGGTTGCTGAAAGTGTTTTATCTATACTTTCCAATGCTTTGGTTTGGGTCGGAACTTCAAAAGGAATAGCTACTAAAGTATGTTCCCAAATCAAGTTCAGATTAGCACCATTACGAGTTAAGTTGGATAAGGAAATAGTGAAAGTCTCTACCATAGGATCGAAATAATTGCTGGGAACCGAAATGTGGAGTGCTACCTGATCCTCTTTCCAATTTTTTGGGATACCGTTTATATCATATTTTTTGTAAAAATAAATTTCCCACTGTCTCGCATCAGGGCGAGTGTATAAGGCATATTTTCCTGCTGCTAAAGGTATTCCCATAATCATGACAGGATCGGAAAAAGACACAATTGTGTTCTTATTTGCACCTGTTCTCCACATCTCCCCAAATCTAACCAAACCTCCAATAATATTTCTACCTCGAGCAGAAGGACGAGAGTAGTCAACATCAACTTCGGTCAATCCAACTTGTTGGGTAATTTTTCCTCTGGGACTCATTGGAGGAGTAATTACCTGAGCATAAACACCTGCAACAATAAAGTTGAAAAGGAGAAAGCAATTAATAATTTTCATAATATCTTTTTTTCAAATATAAAAAACCATCCGCAAAAACAAATTCTTATTAAAATGTTTATATTTTGTTTAATAATTTCATAAAACACTTAAACAATTTGTATATTTGTAATGTTTTAAAATGAAAATATATCGTCTACATAAAATTCAAAATTTGCCCATTAGTATGGAGCAAGCCTGGAAGTTTCTCAGTGATCCAAAAAATCTAAAAACCATCACCCCTGATTATATGAGATTCGAAATATTAGGTGGAGACGAAAAAATGATGTATCCGGGGCAGATAATTAAGTATATCGTAACCCCTGTAATTGGAATACCCACCCAATGGATCACGGAAATCACACATGTCAAAGAAGGGGAATATTTTGTTGATGAGCAAAGATTCGGTCCATATGCTTTATGGCATCATAAGCATTTTATAAGACCAATAAAAAATGGAATTGAAATGGAAGATATTATCGACTACAAAATACCTTTCGGAATTTTGGGACAAATGGCACACCCCATAATCGTTAAACCTAAACTAAAAGAGATATTCGAATACCGTAAAAAAAAATTATCAGAATTGTTTGGAGAATACAAAAGCTAAAATGAAAAAAAATATACTTATTGTAGGAGGAAGCTCAGGAATTGGATTGGCATTGGTTAAACAAATTCATTATAAAAATAATCTTTTTGTGGCCAATCGATCCAACGAAGGATTAAATGGCTTACCCGTTACATACATTCCATATGATGTAGAGACCGACGAATTAGAGATTTCTAGACTACCAGAAACCCTTGATGGACTAGTTTATTGTCCTGGCACTATTAACCTCAGACCATTTAAGGGTCTAAAACCAGAAGTTTTTTTCAAAGATTTTTCGATCAATGTGATGGGAGCCGTGAAAACCCTGCAATCCGTTCTTGGCCGTCTAAATAACTGTGAAACATGTGCCAGTGTAGTATTTTTCAGCACAGTAGCCGTTCAAACCGGAATGCCTTTTCATGCCTCTGTTGCAACGGCTAAAGGAGCCTTAGAGGGTTTATCACGTAGCTTAGCGGCAGAACTGGCCCCCAAAATCCGTTTTAATGTCATCGCCCCTTCACTAATAGATACTCCTTTGGCTGAAAAGTTTCTTAATAACGACACAAAAAAAAGCAATGCTGCGGCTAGGCATCCACTTCAAAGGGTAGGAAGCCCTGAAGAAATCGCTCAAATAACTGAGTTTTTATTAAGCAATAAGAGTAGTTGGGTTACTGCTCAAACTTTAACCGTTGACGGTGGTATAGGGAGTATTAAAAGTTAATTATTATGGGAAAATTAACGCTTTTTTGGTTTCGAAGAGATCTGAGATTGCATGATAATAAAGGACTTTACGAAGCTCTCAAGGGCACTAATAGGGTTATCCCCATTTTTATATATGATACGAATATTACAAACAATTTACAAAAGGATGATCACAGACTAACATTTATTCAAAACGCCTTGGGTGGCATCAATAACGCTATGAAGGGGAACAGATGCAGGATAGGAATTTATCGGGGCAATCCCAAGGCTGTTTTTAAACATATCATTCAAGAATTTCCGATTGAGAAAGTAATTGCTAATCATGACTATGAAAGCTATGGAAAAAGTCGTGATGAAGAAATAAGAAACCTTCTAAAAAAAGAAGGCATCGGCTTTTATACCTATAAAGACCAAGTTATTTATGAAAAAAATGAAGTTGTCAAGGACGATGGAAAACCCTATGTAGTTTACACACCCTACTCAAAAAAATGGAGGATCAAATTCGATCAAGAAGAAATCCAAAACTATCCATCAGAAGACCTTTTGTCCAACCTCTATAATGAAAAGTTTCTACCTCAGATTACCCTTAAAGAAATGGGGTTTGAAATTTCAAAAATAGTACCAAAAGAATTCAAATTTGATGATGATTTGATCGACCAATACGAATCAACACGAAATTTTCCATCTACAGACAATACCTCTCGTTTAGGGGTACACTTACGTTTTGGAACACAAAGCATCAGGAAATTGGTCGAAAAAAGTGCGGAAAGAGAAAACCCAACCTTTTTGAAGGAATTGATATGGAGAGAATTCTTCATGCAAATTCTTTGGCATTTTCCCTACACAGAAAATCAATGTTTTAAAAAGCAATATGATCGTATTAAATACCGCAATGATGAAGAAGAATTTGAAAAATGGTGCCATGGAAGGACGGGTTACCCTTTAGTTGATGCAGGTATGAGAGAACTCAATCAAACTGGTTTTATGCACAACAGAGTAAGGATGTTAGTCTCTAGTTTTTTGTGTAAACACCTACTGATCGATTGGCGATGGGGAGAAGCTTATTTTGCGAACAAGCTTTTTGATTATGAAAAATCAAGCAATATAGGAAATTGGCAATGGGTTGCTGGATGTGGTGTAGATGCTGCTCCTTATTTTAGAATCTTTAATCCCCACGAACAAGTCAAAAAATTTGATAAAAATCTGAACTACATTAAAAAATGGGTAAAGGATCTAGACGAATCTACCTACCCTGAACCGATGGTAGAACACAAAATGGCCCGAGAGAGATGCTTGCAGGAATATAAAACTGCCCTTACCCCTTAATGAAAGGCTTAAAAAAGCATCTTCCCGTCAAGGTTTGCTTAAAATGTAATCGACCTTTTCAATGGAGAAAAAAATGGGAACGAGATTGGGAAAACGTTAAATATTGTAGTAAAAAATGTCAGAGAAGTTAGGCACTGCATTAGTTTGGTACAGAAATGACCTGAGAACTTTGGATCATCAAGGACTAAAAAAAGCGGTAGAAAGTGGCCACAAAGTTGTTGCCTACTATACTTTCAATCCAAATCATTATAAAACCCTGAGTTTGGGATTCAAAAAAACAGACCAGTTTAGAGCCCAATTCCTCATTGAAAGTGTACAAGCTTTACAACAAGCACTGAAATCTTTGAATATTACCTTGATCATAGACACAAAAACGCCAGATCATGGACTTCCAGAATGGATAAAAAAATTTAGGGTGAAGGAAATTTATCTTCAACACGAATGGACTGAAGAAGAAAGAAAAGAAGAAAAGGCCGTATCAGAAAAAATTGATTCTAACATAACATGGAAAAGACATTACGAACAATTTCTTTTTCACCCTAGTGATTTACCTTTTTCCCGGTCCCAAATACCTGAGATATTTGGAGCTTTCAGAAAACGTTGTGAAAAAGAAGTTCAAGTCAGGCAATTACTCCCCAGCCCAAAAGCCTTGCCTCCCCACAATCGTGTTGATGTTGATGACAAATCTCCAACTTTAGCCGATTTAGGGATTCCTCCAATTGAAAATGATAAAAGGTCAGCTTTTCCTTTTTTGGGAGGAACAAAGGCAGCATTAGAAAGATTGGACCATTATTTTTGGAAAAGCAAAAAGTTATCTATTTACAAGAATACCAGAAATGGACTTTTGGGAACTGATTACAGCTCCAAATTCTCACCATGGTTAGCCAATGGTAGCATATCGCCAAAAAACCTCTTTTGGGAAATTAAACGCTATGAAAATGAAATTCAAAAAAATCAATCAACCTATTGGCTGATATTTGAATTGATCTGGAGGGATTATTTTAAATACATTTCCTTGAAACATAGAAATAAAATCTTCAAAATTGGTGGTATTTTAGAAAGAGATTATCGCTGGAGCTCAGACATGGAAAGATTTCGACAATGGGCCAATGGGTTAACCCCGGAACCTTTTGTAAACGCTAATATGATTGAACTCAAACATACAGGATGGATGAGTAATCGCGGGCGACAAAATGTGGCCAGTTATTTTGCTAAAGAAATGAAAATAGATTGGCGTATTGGTGCTGCTTATTTTGAATCCCTATTGTTAGATTACGATGTTCACAGTAATTACGGTAACTGGATGTATGTTTCAGGTGTAGGAAATGACCCTAGAGACAGAAAATTTGACGTTAGATGGCAATCCAAAAGATATGACCCCAAAAATAAATTTATTGATTTATGGACAAAATGATAAGTTGTGCTGACATAATTTTACCCAATCAACTTTTTGAAAAGTCAATTTTGACTCGTAATAAAAATTTGAAAATTATTATCGAGGAAGAGTTATATTTTTCACAATATAAATTCCACAAACAGAAATTACTGTTTCATCGAATGTCTATGAAAAACTATCAAGAATATCTTGAATCGAATGGATTTGTGGTTTCATACATAGATTCAAATAGAAAAATTTCAAGCATTGTTGAGCTTGTAAAATTCTTATCGAAAAAATTTAAAAAAATTGAATTAATTGATCCTGAAGATTATCTTATAGAGAGACGTTTAAAAAAAATATGCAAAGAAAAAAACATCTCACTTACTTTACATGAAAATGAATCATTTATTACAACAAAGAATGATTTATCAAATTTTTTCAAACCTGATAAAAAAAAATTTTTTCAAACAACTTTTTATAAGGCACAGAGGAAAAAGTTAAATATACTCATAGACAAACAGGGAAATCCAGATGGTGGAGATTGGACGTACGACATAATGAACAGGGAAAAATATCCGAAAGAAAAAAAAGCCCCAAAAATATCTCAAATCAAGTTAAACAAAAAGATCAAGGAAGAATCTATTGATTATGTGGAAAAATATTTTGGGAAAAATCCCGGATTAATTCGCTCTAGTTTTGAATATCCAACAGATTACAAGTCTTCTAAATTATGGTTAACTGATTTTTTGAATAACAGATTTCGTGAATTTGGTCCATTCGAGGATTCCATAGTAAGAAATGAAAGTTTTTTAAACCATAGTGTAATATCACCTCTTATCAACACTGGTTTACTAGATATAAATTATGTGCTAGATAAGGTAATTGAAATTTATAAGGAAAAAAATATACCCATAAATTCTTGTGAAGGATTTATTAGACAATTAATTGGTTGGAGAGAATTTATACGAGGTGTATATTTTGTTAAAGGTAGTTTCGAAAGAACAAATAATTTCTGGAAATTCAAAAGAAAAATTCCAAAGTCTTTTTATG
>CETK01158821.1_pt1 | contig 22603 bp, 18 predicted proteins | sample 361431 | NCBI WGS metagenome assembly CETK01 (sample SAMEA2622452, study PRJEB7988) | marine metagenome | biome: marine biome (ENVO:00000447); feature: surface water layer (ENVO:00002042); material: "saline water (ENVO:00002010), including plankton (ENVO:xxxxxxxx)" | depth 5 m | reverse complement strand
GTTCCATCTTCACGTTGAAAATACTGACGTATTAAAGGATCAGGATTTTTTCCGTATGCCATGTCCAACAATTCATCATCGGTAACCGTTATACCAAGTTCATCCATTTTTTGATCGAGTAACTTAGCACTAACTAATTCTTCCCATACTTGTGATTCATAGGCCGCCCTCAGTTCAGAGTTCATACTTTGGCCTGTTTGCTGACTATATGCATTTGAATAGTATTGAACGCGACTATTATACTCCTCGTAACTTATGGGCTCACCATTAACCGAGCCAAGGGATCTAGGCCCCATCATTAAAGCATTTGGATCAAATACATCCATAACTACCCATAATAGTCCAAAAGATCCTATTAGAATCCACAAGATAATACCTGTGTTATCTCTAAATTTAGTCATTACACCCATAACAGGTTTCCTCTTTTTTTGAACAATAAAGTTGCAGTTTTTATCAACCAAAGGTTGATTATCAAGCTATCTACTAGAATAAAATAACAAGGCTGTAAATATACGCCAATACCGGGGCAATTAAAAGTAAATCCAAACAGATGTATCGAGGATTAAACTTAAAACAACTCGATTAATCGTAAATGTTTTAAATAGCGTTCAGGATCCTCTTCAATTGCCTTAATTAACTTGTTCAAATTGTAGGAAAGCGAATCCACATTTTTATACAATGACCGGTCATTTAAAAGTAAACCTAGACTACCCTCATTCTGATCTATTTTTTTTAATACCGAATTCAGGGTGATAGATGTTGCCGATAATTCTATTGTCAAGCGGCTCATTTCTACACTTAACACTTCTAAGTTTTTAATACTTTGCTCAATAGATGCCCTAGAATTATCACTCAAATCCTCAATAGTTTCCAAGCTTCGTCTAGCCGAACCAATCATATCATTTAATTCATCGCTATTAGATTTAACAGCATCTAATAAATAATCACTTGTTTGTTTCACATTAGATAAAGCACTACCAATATTAGAAGATGACTGTTTATTAAAAAAATCAAGTGCTCGTAATTTTTCATTAAGCAAAGTAATAGTTACTGAAACTGAATCACTAATCGCCGTACCTCGATTAGTGAATGTATTTAAAAGTCCTTCTTTTTGAATACCTTTCAAAGATGAACCCCATTCTAATGACTCTGAGGAATTTGATCTAATTATCCGAATAGTTGAGGAACCTAGAAAATCCGGTGATGCCAACTGTGCCATAGACCCTTTAGGTAACTGAATATCTTCAATAATATTCAAAGTGATTAAGGCACTATCTTCTTGAACCAAGTACTGCATTTCCCGAACCGTTCCAATCTTAAACCCGTTTAAATAAACATTACTGCCTCTAATCAATCCCTCAACGCTATCAAATTTTGTGTACAAGACTTTCACTTGAGAAAAAATGGGCTCGTCTTTCATAATCCTGAAACCTAGATATCCGATAATTAGGGCTAGGAGTACTACTAATCCAATTTTTAATTCATTACTAACTTTTCTCACAATAATGCTTTTTTTTGAAATCGTTATCTTTAACAATCATTACGTAAAAGATACAAGATAAGATATATCCATAAATAACTATGTTGCATTAAACAATATTAAATTAACTTTTACACCATAAAACATACAGACCTTAGTACATCGTTCAATGCTTCCTCAGCCAATAAAAACAACTAAATCTGGTATTCACTTGCCTTAATAAAACCCAATAATGATTCATCCGTACTGCTTTTCATTTCCTCTATAGTCCCCTGCCAACTTAATTTTTTCTGGTCTAAAAATACGACCTTTTCTGCTATCTGTAATACACTATGCATATCATGGGTAATTACAATAGATGTTATCTCCAATTGTTCAGACATGTATACTATTAGATCGTTGATCTCGTCGGAGGTTTGAGGATCTAAGCCAGACGTAGGCTCATCATACAACAAATACTCCGGCTCTAAAATAATAGCACGCGCAAGACCAACTCTTTTTCGCATTCCACCAGATAGCGCAGATGTTGGCTTATCCCCAGAACCAACTAAATTTACCATTTCTAATGCTTTTTCGACTTTTTTTCGAATTTCTAGTTCACCTAAATCGGTGAAATAACGAAGCGGAAAGGCCACATTTTCAAAGGTGTTAATTGAATCAAAAAGTGCTCCACCTTGAAACAAAATGCCAAACTTCTGACGAATTTTTCGTAATTCGGCATAACTCAATTCAAATAGCTTGTAGCCGTCTATAACAACTTCTCCTTTATCAGGATACAATAGAGCATTTAAATGTTTCAATAACACTGATTTTCCACAGCCAGACTTTCCTATAATAGCTAAGGTCTCTCCATCTGAGATATCAAATTTTATGTTTTCCCAAACAAGATTTTCTCCAAAAGACTTTGATAAATTTTGTATTTCAATCATCTTTATTTACTTATCTAATTAGTCATTCTCTTTTGAAAGTTTCTATACAATTGATACTAAAATTTACAGTAGTAAAGCTGCTAACACAAAATCGGATAGCAATACATAAATACAGCTTAATACGGTAGCTTGAGTTGTAGCATTACCCACCCCTTCTGCACCACCACTAGCATAATATCCCTTAAAAGAGGATATAGAGGTAATTACAAAACCAAAGACGAAGGATTTGACCACACCAAAAATTACATCTTCAGGGAAAAAAAACTCTCTGGCGCCCTGCATAAATTCTGCTGCAGGTAATATTCCGTCTAAAGAGCCTGCTAGTAAACCGCCTAAAATTCCCGTTACTGCTGCTATTACATAAAGTACGGGAAACATAAATATGCCCGACAATACCCTAGGAATAACTAAAAAAGTAACCGAATTTAACCCCATAGATTCGAGAGCATCTATTTGTTCACTCACTCGCATAGTCCCTATTTCCGTAGAAATTCTGGCACCTACTTTACCTGCCAATACCAGGGCTCCAATTACGGCTGCCAATTCAATAATAATCGATTGACCTACTATGGATCCAACTATTGAAGCAGGGTAAATATCAGTGTCTAACTGGTAGGCAGTTTGCAAGGTCAATACTGCTCCAGTAAATACCCCGGTTAGCATAATAATGGGTATAGATTCGTACCCAATTTTCACAAATTCTTGAAATAAATTCTTTCGATAGGTACTAAATTCTAAAATGGATCGAAGAGCGTGATACAGTAAAGTGGCATATTGCCCTAGTTGACGTATTGCTTCCATAATTCGATTCTACGGTTAACCATTCAAATAGTTATATTACGAAAGATTTTTACTAATTGTCATGTTCACTGCCATGCATTTGACCTTTATGAGTCGCCCAATATTACCCTTTTTAATGCTTCTTTCTTTGGGATGGGCAGTACCAAATTGTATTCAAGCGCAAGTTTTTTCAACTGAAATTTTTCGCTTTTTACGAATTTCGACCTCTGCTCAGATGGCTGGCATGGGGGGAAATCATGTAGGGCTATGGAATGTAGACGGTTCAGCATTTTTTGCCAATCCAGCCTACTTATCGCCCAGTGATCATGGATCAGCATCCTTAAGTTTTATGAATTATTTTGCAGATGCACGCTATAGCAATCTGCATTATGCCTATGATCTAGAGGAAATAGGTACTGTAGCGGCAGGGGTACAATATGCTAGCTATGGAGATATGAGGCGATACGATGAATTCGGAGCAGATCTTGGCAGCTTTAATGCCGGTGACTATGTGACCCAGCTAAGCCTAAGCAGGAGACTTTACCCAACAGTTCACAGTGGCTTTAGCATTAAATGGCTACACTCCTCATTAGATCATCACAACGCTTCTGCTTTTGCATTTTCAGGTGGACTCATCTATACTAACCCCAAAAAGATATTAGCTGCAGGGATCACTTTTCAAAATTTAGGTTGGGTATATAAAAACTATCTGAATTCTGAAGAAAAACTACCCTTAAATATTTCTTTAGGCGTATCATTTAAGCCTGAATATTTTCCTTTTCTATTAGCTCTTACACTTAATGACTTACACCGCTGGGAATTACCCGTTTTGGGAGAGGAAAATCCTCGAGCAGTCGATCACGTCCTTCGTCACCTGCAGCTAGGAGGGGAGGCTAGTATTGGAAAATATGCATATTTACGTTGGGGTTATAGTCCTTATCAACATGAGCAAACGGAAACCGGGAGATCTATTGACTTAGCCGGAGCTAGTATTGGTTTAGGTATTGTGATTCAAGAATATCAATTCGATATCAGTAAACAATCCTATAGTAGAATGGGCGGGATTGTTCAAGTTAGCTTTCAACGTATCCGAGCTAAGGGCGATTAAATTTTTATATAGATGAATAAATCTACAAGAAAAACTAATCGTTTAAACCAGTCCCTAGCCGAGCAATAAAAAGTTTCAAATATTCCTATTTTATATAATTCAGAATATATGCCTACACTATGGCAATCAAAGCAAAACTCAAAAGAGGTTCTGAGTCAATATTTAGTATAATATGCTACCATCACTCTCAACTTTCCCTTCACTCTTACGCAACTATGATTAGATATTTTACCGCTGGAGAATCACATGGGCCAACCCTCACAGGAATTATTGAGGGAGTGCCTGCTGGCTTACAGATTAAAGAAGCCGATATCGCAGAACATTTAGCTCGCCGTCAACAAGGGTATGGGAGAGGTGGAAGAATGGCTTGGGAAAAGGATGTAGCACGCATAGATTCGGGGGTTCGTTTTGGTAAAACCATGGGTGGACCCATTGCTATGGTCATTCAAAATCGAGCATTTGAAAAAGATAAAGCAGGTTGGCCAGTAGTTATGGATAAAGAAGTAGAGGCCGAAGGTATTGAAAAAATAACCCTCCCTCGTCCCGGTCATGCTGACCTGGTCGGTGCTCAAAAATATCGATTCAGTGATATTCGGCCAGTGATAGAACGTTCTAGCGCCCGTGAAACAGGCATGCGAGTGGCTTGTGGATCAGTTGCTCGACAATTTTTAAAAGAATTTGGTATCGAAATCGGAGGTCATATCCTCAGAATTGGTACATCTGGTTACAACAATTGGGATCAAATCAGAGAAAAAACTGCTGACTTTATGGAAAGTGGTGCTGAATCTTTGTACCAAGCTGCTGATTTATCAGAAGTACGCTGCTTAGATCCCGCTCTAACCGAACAGATGGTCAACGAAATTAAAACCTATCGCAAGGCAGGCTCCTCACTAGGAGGTATCTATGAAGTCATAGTCACTGGAGTGCCGGTTGGTTTAGGCAGTTATACACATTGGGACAGAAAAATCGATGGGAAATTAGCCCAGGCTGTCTTGAGTACGCAAGCAATGAAAGGGGTTGAAATTGGATTAGGCTTCGAATCGGGGACCCGACCAGGGCACCAAGTCCATGACGAAATAATTCATACAGGAAAACGTTTTTCTCGTAGTACCAACCGCTCTGGCGGTATTGAAGGCGGAATGACAACTGGTGAACCTATTATTATTCGAGCGGTCATGAAACCAATCCCCACTATGCTCAATCCACTACAAACAGTTGATATACATAGTCTAGAGCAAACAGAAACCCGTTATGAGCGATCCGATGTATGTGCTATACCAAGAGCTGTCATAGTCGCTGAAAGCGTAATTGCACCTGTCATTGCAAACGCATTTCTGGAAAAATTCGGGGGTGATTCTATCAGTGAAATCCAAGAACGGTACTCCATTTAAGTTTATGAAAATAGTACTCTCTACCATTATAACCCGATCCTTCGCTGTGCCCGCTCTATTAATATTTACTGGGATATGGCTCATTCTTTTTCAGTTCAATATGGTTCTTGCCCAATCGCAGCAGGGTGGAGAGAAACAAAATATTCAACTCAAACAGAACATAAGATATCAGAAGTATGAGGTAAAATCAGGAGAAACACTTTATAGTATATCCAGAAGTTTAGGTGTGCAAGTAGAAGAATTGAAAGATTGGAACGAGCTAACTGGCAATATAATTTCTATTGGGCAGTTCCTACGCTACAAACCTCAAGATTTATCTTCATTGACCATTAAAAAACAAAGCCAAGCGCTAGAAACAGGAACATCAATTGTTCGCTCAGAAAATGTTGAAACTACTGAATTTTATATTGTAAAAAGCGGAGACAATCTCATTCGTATAGCTGGAGTACACGATATGAGTGTCAACGAACTAAAAAATTTAAATGAGTTAGACTCTGATTTTATACGGGTTGGACAGCTTCTTACGGTAAAAAAAGTAGTCGACAGTGTTGCTCCAGTAGCAACAAATTTCGAGGATGGCTCTGCGCCACAAGGTGCGTTTCTAATTTATATCCTACCCATTAACTTACACATAGATAGTTTACTCAAAAACTTTCAAATGAGTAGAAAAGAATTGGCCTATTTGAATCCAGATGTAAATATCAACCGTCTAAATCCAGGTCAAAAAATTACCATACTAGCCCCTCCTTCTAGAAATTATGATAATCCTTACACCAAATCGGCCTCTATCATAGATGTTGGTCAAGTGGAAATAAGCGTATATAAAGAGTCCGATAGAGCAAAGACTACAACTACTGGTGAGCTTTATAATCCTGAAGAACTTACCGCAGCGCATGCAAGTATACGATTAGGACAGGTGTTATATGTTAAAAACCCTATCAATGACCGTGGCATTTATGTTCGCATTAACGACAGAACCACAGAAAATGTCTTGCAGCTTTCTAACTTAGCGCATCATTTGTTAGGATATGGTGGCTCAATCCCTAACTCAAATACCAAACGGGTTATTTCAAATGCTAAGATGGCTCGTATTTTCACATTGGAAGAGCTCTAGTGAAACAAAAAGTGTACACATCGCCCACTCATCGCTATCATGCACTGACTAAGGGTATTTTGTACAGTTTTTTAGCCGCTCTTCCTTTATTCATCATCTATGAGGTACTCATTCTTCTTATGGCACCTGCAACGGAGGTAGTAGTTCGTATTAGTGTCGATCTATGGTTTAAACAGTTATTACAACTCATTGGTTTAGAAGCACTTAATATTAGTCTACTTTTAATCCTGATAGTTGGAATATTTATTTTAATTCACAAACGTGGGGAGTTAAATGAGCTAAGACTAGGTTACTTTGGTGTAATGTTAGTTGAAGCAACCTTATGGGCTATATTAGTATCTTTAATAAGCTCATCATTAACTAATTGGATACTACCCGGTATGGCGGAACAATCGAGCGGATCAGCTGTACAATTATCATATATTCAAAAGCTTACGCTCTCATTAGGTGCCGGTTTATACGAAGAACTTTTTTTTAGGGTCCTATTAGTAAGTCTATTTATATGGATATTTAGCAAATTTTTTGGCACAAAATCGTGGGCTAGCTATACTTCAGCTGTACTTTTATCTGCAATACTCTTTAGCGCGGTACATTATACAGGCAATATGGGCGACCCCTTTACCATGAGCTCATTTTTGTTTAGGTTTCAATTCGGAGTTATTCTTAATGGAATTTATGTTGGGCGAGGGTTCGGAGTTACAGCTTGGACCCATGCCTTATATGATATGATAGTTATTACTTTTTAGAGTGTTTGAGTTAATTAATATCCCAAAATTAGTCAGATTATTACTGTTAAGTGAAGAGCGACTGTTAGATAAATTAAATTTAATAAAGAAGGAAAAAGCGTAGTTTAATTTATATTATTTAGAAAAACAGGCATCTAGTAATAGATAATGAGGTCGAATTGAGTAAAAGAAAACTTGATAAGCAACAAGCATTTAACGAGGAGATTCTCCCTCACTTAGATTCTTTGTATAATTTTGCGCTTCGTTTAACAACTGATCCTAGTGATTCAGAAGATCTAGTACAAGATACCATCGTTAAAGCTTTTCGATTTTTTGATAGCTATGAGAAAGGAACCAATGCAAAGGCATGGTTATTTCGAATACTTAAAAACTCTTTCATTAATAATTATCGAAGAAATTTAAAAAAACCACAAGAGGTGGACTACGAAGAGGTTGCTGCATTCTATGAAAATGTTCGTGCTGAGCGTACAGAAACAACTGATTTAGAGCATCTGATTTTTCGTGATAAAATGGATGATCGATTTTCTAAAGCCCTTTCAAAACTTCCTGAAGATTTCCGTACGGTCGTGCTACTGTGTGATGTAGATGGATTCACCTATGAAGAAATATCCAATATGCTAGATGTACCGATTGGAACCATTCGCTCTCGATTACATAGGGGTAGAAATTTATTAAAAACAGAATTATACGAGCACGCAAAAAAACACGGATATACTGACGATTAATCTCGTCATAAAAAATACGCATATAAAAGAATGAATGGCTCTTTTTAGTGATATGCTTGTATAATTAAATATTTTTATAGCAACCTAGATCAGGTCACATTTAACTGAATTTGCATTATTGTACCAACTCCAACTTCACTCTTAGCGACTGTTAACTCCCCTCCATGATATTCATCAATAATTCGCTTTGCCAAATTTAGTCCTAAGCCCCAGCCTCTCTTTTTTGTAGAATAACCAGGTCTAAATATATTCTTCTTAGTCGTTGCATCCATACCAATCCCAGTGTCTTCGACCTCAATAAATAATCCATTATTTTCTATATAGCTACGAACAATGATTCCTAGTTTTTTAGAATTATGAGCCATCTGTAAAGCATCCATAGCATTCTTCATAAGATTCTCTATGGCCCACTGCAATAATTCTGGATTTAATTTTACTAATCCATTCGCTCTTAGATCGGTTTCAATGTAGACTTCCCCAGAAATTTTAGGTAATCTCCTCTCCATGTATTTTATTGCCTCATCCAATACAGGTGCAAATTCGATTGACTGTAATTCAGGCTTAGACCCAATTTTACCAAATCTTTCAGCTACCCCCTTTAGGCGGTATACATCCTTTTCAATTTCATTTAAGAGTTTATGTTGTTCTGCTTGCTTGGGTAAATCGTCCCGAAATAAATGAATCCAACCAAGTAAACTAGATATAGGAGTCCCCAATTGGTGGGCGGCCTCTTTTGCCATACCTACCCAGAGGTTGGATTGTTCCATTCGGGTAATACTCAATAAACTCGTATACCCAATAAAAAAGAGAAATAGGATCACCACAATTTGAATGGCTGGAACATAACGTAGAACCTGTACAACTGTACTCTCACCATAATATACATATTGACGAAGAGCGTCTTCTCCTTCACCTATAATTATGGGAATGGGCGGGTTCATATTTTTTAATTTATGAATATAATTAAGGCGCTTCTCCTCAGTTTCAATATTTGCACTTCGCACATTTCTAAAGCTATATTCAATTACTGCCCTCCCTTTTTCATCGAGTAATATATATTCAAGAGGAAGATCGTTTTCATCCACCAAAACCGCAGGTAACTTAAAATTACCTCTATTATCTAAAATAAGTTCATCAGTAACAAAATTCTGCATACTACGCATACCCTCAATTTCTTCTAGCTTCCGAATTAGGCTGTCGGCTATATCTTCTTTGGTTTCCAATTCGTCAATCACGTTTAGAAGTAAGCGACTAGACTCCTGATGGATAGGTAGAGCGTTGAACTCAAGTGCCTTGGCCCATAATTGTACACTGGCTTTTTCCTGCTCTAGTATTCTATTTATCAGATACTGATTGTACACTAGTGAACCAATTCCAATCAAAATCAGTAATAATGCAAGTAGCCACTTTGTGGGGCCTGTTCGATCGAATAATTTCATATAACTTATTTAATGAATACAATAAACAGGCTGAAATGAGCTAAAAGTTTTAGGCAGACGGTACTTAGGCCGAGGCTCTTTGTTTTTCATAAACCGGGGGAGCCTGTTTCTCAATGGTTTCACGAGTTATAATACACCGCTTAACTTGCTTCATTGACGGAAGAGTGAACATGATATCAAGCATAGAACTTTCCATAATAGATCGAAGTCCCCGGGCACCTGTTTTTCTATTTTTGGCTCTTTTCACCACAGCTTGAAGTGCATCATCTTCAAAATCCAACTCGACATTTTCTAAACTGAACAGTTTTTTATATTGCTTTACCAACGCATTCTTAGGAGTACTCAAAATATCCAAAAGAGCTTCGTCAGAGAGTTCATGAAGACCACAAATAACTGGTAAACGTCCGATTAATTCTGGTATTAAGCCAAAATGCTGCAGATCCTCGGGCTCGACATGAGTAAAAATTTCCGGATTATCCTTATCAAATTTCACTTGCTCTTCCGAGCGAAATCCCATGGCAGAAGTAGAAAGGCGACGAGCAATAATTTGTTCAAGACCTGCAAAAGCTCCACCGCATATGAAAAGAATATTGGCTGTATCTAACTGAATAAAATTCTGCTCAGGGTGCTTTCTGCCACCTTTTGGGGGGATATTCGCAACTGTCCCTTCTAATATTTTAAGTAAAGCCTGCTGTACTCCTTCACCACTTACATCTCTAGTTATAGAAGGATTATCACTTTTCCTGGCAACCTTATCTACTTCATCAATGTATACAATTCCCCTCTTTGCACGCTCGACATCATAATCAGCAGCCTGTAATAAATTACTCAAAATACTTTCAACATCCTCACCTACGTAGCCTGCTTCGGTTAAAACCGTGGCATCTGCAATAGTGAATGGTACATCTATGACTTTTGCAAGAGTACGAGCTAATAAGGTCTTCCCACTACCAGTAGGGCCTAGCAAAGCAATATTACTTTTTTCGATAGTGGTATCATCATCCTCTGAAAATTCAGCACCAATTCGCTTATAGTGATTATAAACCGCAACGCTTAAGGTTTTTTTGGCAAATTCTTGACCAATAACATACTCATCGAGTTTTGCCTTAATTTGAATAGGCTTCAAAATAGGATGAAATGATCTTTCACGGCGCTTAGCAAGGGATGCTAAATCACTTTTAATTATGCTGGATGCATCCTCAACACATCGATCGCATACATATACCCCAGGTCCCGCAACCATGCTATTCACCTCTAAGCTAGAACGCCCACAAAATGAACAATTTACGATATCGTTATTCTTTTCTTTATCGCTCATGAAAAGAGTTATTTTTTAGAATCTACACGGCTCATTACATTATCAACCAAGCCATAGTTTTTTGCTTCGTCAGCAGACATCCATTTGTTACGATCAGAATCTTTGATCACTTCTTCAAGAGTCTTTCCAGAATGATCTGCAATGATTTGGCTTAATTCCTGCTTAATCCGGATTATCTCTTTGGCCTCAATTTCAATATCACTTGCCTGACCCTGAACTCCACCAAGTGGTTGATGGATCATAACTCTTGCGTGCGGTAAACAGCTTCGCTTACCTGCTTTTCCAGCGGTTAACAACACTGCTCCCATACTTGCTGCCATTCCCATACATGTAGTAGCCACATCACATTTTATGTGTTGCATAGTATCATAAATTGCCAAACCTGCAGATACAACTCCACCAGGGCTATTAACGTACAAATTTATATCTTTTTCTGGGTCTTCTGATTCTAAAAACAAGAGCTGCGCAACAATAGAGCTAGCAACCACGTCATTAATAGGAGAACCTAGAATTATAATCCGATCTTTAAGTAATCGTGAATAAATATCATAGGCCCGCTCTCCTCTTGAGGTAGTTTCAATAACCATGGGAGCTAAATTATCTTCAATAGTACTCATTCCACTATACATAGTTTGTTGATATATAGACTGTTTAATCATGATTTACTTCTGCTCCTGCTTTTTTTCTTGATATGCGCTATAGTCGTCTTTACTCATCTCCTTAATTTGCACTTCCTCTTTGAGATTTTCAAACACTTTGTTATCTCTAATAGTGTTTCGTAATGTCTCCAGCATATTTGGGTTTTGGGCATAATAACCTTTTAATTGTTCTGGTGTCAACCCGTACCGGGCAGCCTCCATTCCTAATTGGGCATCAATATCTTCCGCTGTAATTTCGATATCATGATATTTTTCCTGCAGCTGCATGTTAATAAAATGCCACTTAGCTTCTGTTATTGCTTGACCGGTCATATCTTTTTTGTATGAATCAGTATCAAATCCATCTGGTAACTGATTAGCATATTGTTGTTTTAGACGCTCCACATAGGATTCTTTAACTTGGGCAACAAACGCCATAGGTACATCAAATTCGTGCGCATCTACTAAGGCTTGAATCACTTCATTTTTGAAAATGTCATCAGATGATTGGTCATAGTACTGCTGCATTTTACTCTTAATAAAACTTCGATACTCATCTTCTGTTTTAACTTCATCGTTGGTTTGCTTAACAATGAATTCTTCATTCATTTCAGCCTTATGCAATAATTGTACTTTTTTAACCTCAACACGGAAGCGATCGGTTTCTCCGTCTTCTTCAAATGTCATATCTACAACATCCCCCGATTTCTTTCCCTTCAATGCTTTTAAAAAGCCTGCGGCCGAATCCTGTCGCATATCAATGCTTTGATCGATATCGGTGTCACCGTCAACTAAATTGCCATTTTTATCTAATGAACTCACATCTGCAGTAATTTTTGATTCTTCATTTATTGCTGAATCTACATCTTCCCAATTACCTTCACGTTCGATAGCCCGTGCTATTTCTTCGTCAACTTCAATATCAGATACATCATGAATCATAGAATTAACCTCAATTTTACTAAGATCAGCTAATTCTACTAACGGTTTAGTTCCTATTTTAAAAGTTACCTCTAATTCATCATTCTCCCACTGAAAATCGAGCATTTGTGTTTCTCCCACAGGGTCATGTTCTTCGACTACTTTAGTTTCAAATAACTCTTGAACATATTTATTGATTTCTTCAATTTCGATTTCCTGACCAAATCTCTTTTTTATGAGACCGATTGGTGCTTTCCCTGGCCGAAATCCAGGTAAATTTACTTTAGGCCTTATCCCTTTATAAGCTTCATCAAATTTAGGCTGTAAATCTTCTCTATTTGCTAAGATGGTAATTTCTTTATCGACTGAGGTCAGGTCATTTACCTTTATTTCCACGTATACTCCACTTAATATGTTTCGCTATTTCGGGTTGATGATTAACTTTACTAGATTACTTATATCAACACCGCAATCTCTAGATTGATAAGAATTTTAAAGAAAATAAAAATACGACTTTAAATAACGGTATTCAAAACCGATTTATACCTTCTAAATAGTCGATAGTTTATCTCTATGACTTTAAGACGTTTTTCTAAACTAGTCCAATTTCCTCGAATCACAAAGCTTTATAGATCTAATTTGATCACTAAGGACGCTTCTTTGCCTAATCACTTGAACTTTTTTAAAAGTGATATAGACTCATGAGCAGTACTCAATTTTACTTTTAAAAAATAAATAACAACTATTTTTATCGTCTCAAAAGTTGTTAACTAATTGCTTATATAGTAAATAAGTTAATTTATATCCCCTAATTCTTTACTTTAGAGCTAACAATTTAAACCACTCTATTGGATACAACTAATCAACGACAGACTCTACACAGCTTCCGGTGGTCGTTCATTGAGAAAGTAGGGAAAGTACTCTTTCAATTAGCTCAAATTGTATTGTTGACTCGCTTTCTAAACAAAGACGATTTTGGGTTGGTAGCTCTTGCATTAGTAAGTATTGAATTTTCTTTTTTATTTGTTGACGCTGGTTTAAATGCTGCTATTTTATATATTCGACAAGCTACTCATAAAGCACTTAGTAGTATTTATTGGCTCAGTATTACTTTATCAATAGCTTTATTTGCTTCGATTTGGTTTTTTAGTCCGGTTATTGCCAATTTCTACGAAGAGCCCGCGTTGATTCGCATCCTCCCTGTATTAGGGCTTAATATTATATTCGTAGCTATAGGTCGCCAACACCGAACATTTTTACAAAAACAATTTCTATTCAAGCCAATTGCACTTGTTGAAATAAGTGCATATATAAGCTCACTTATACTAGCTATCTATCTTGTACTTGAAGATTACGGAGTTTTCAGTATTGTTTATTCCACTCTGTTTGCTTCTCTACTATCAAATGTGAGTTATCTCTTTATTCGGCATAAACAAAACCCTATTCATTTACATTTTAATTGGTCAGAGGTAAAACCATTTTTTGAAATTGGTAAATTTCAAATGGCTAGTCGTTTATTAGATTTTGTGTCGAAAGAAACTGACGTTTTAATCATAGGCAAGATACTTGGCATGGAAGTGCTAGGTTTATATAGCCTAACCAAACAACTCGTTCTGCGCTTGTTCAATGTAGTCAATCCGATCATTACCAACGTTTTAAGTCCCTGGCTTGCATCGCTTCAGCAGAAACCAGAAAAACAACTAACTACTTATCTTCTAATCACACGTTATCTTGCATACTTAAATTTCCCAATATACTTAACCTTTGCCGTTGGATCTTATGAACTACTATATGTTATCTATGGGCCTAGTTATGCATCGGGATCCCTACTTTTATTTACCTTAGCCATATATTATGGTATTCTATCTATAACCAACCCAGTGGGTAGCTTACAAATAGCAACTGGTCGTACGGACATTGGCTTTTACTGGACATTATTCCGGGCATCAATCACTCCTGCCGTATTACTTATTGGGATCTATTTAGGCGGAATACAAGGGGTAGCTTATAGTTTATTGACCCTAGCTATTGGGTTATTGTATCCTCTTTGGCGAGTGCAAATCAAAGTTATGATTAACATATCTTTTGCCAGATATTTCAAAGAATTTTATCGCCCACTATTTAGCTTTTTACTCTTGGGTGCTGGAATACATTACGGTGTAAAGCCATTAATTGAATTGCCTAACTTCCTGATAATAAGCATATGCTTTGTTGTTTCGATCAGCTTACAAATTGGATTGGTTTATCTGTATGATTCCAATGCTTTTTCATATCTCTATTCTCTTTTACCGAGACCCAGTAACCAAAAATAGACCCGAAACGTGGCTCATTCATTCTATTTACATCTTTCTGAGGCCACTGCTCGAGACAGTAGCTTAGAACATTTATATATTTCAGGATTTATATTCGTTGAAAAAGGAAACTCTACTGATGAATATTCGATAATGATTGAGGCCTTAGACAATTTTGGGATATATGCTCCGCTTCACCTAAGAGGTAGCTATGCAGGAATTTACTGGTCTTCCAAAAATAATCGTTGGATCTTATTCAGTGATCCTTTAGGCACAAAACCTTTATACTACGCTCAACTATATAATGGCTGGCACATCTCCAATGACTATGATTTACTTGCCCAAAAAATAAAGACCAACCAACCCTTAACATTATCATCCTTAGGCTTCTATCAGCTTCTGAACTTTGGATTTGTACTCGAAACTGACACCTTATTCAATCCTATCAAACGACTACCAATAGGCTATGCTGGAACCATTGATACCCTCGAAAATGAACAAAAACCTGTACAAGGAAAACCCCTGACAACCCATAAATATTATTCACTACCCTCAATTGGTACTTCCCTCTCTCTGGATGATGCTACTGCGCAATTGGATACACTATTTAGGGAGGCTATAAAAAGAGCCTTCAAACGTGACACTAACCAGGGAAAAATACCCCTAGTATCTCTCAGTGGAGGCCTTGATTCACGTATGACAAGCTGGGTTGCTCATGAAATGGGGTACACCAATCAACTGAATCTCTGTTTTTCACAAAAAAACTCTTTAGATCATACCATTGCCCATAAAATTGCTCAAGACTTAAAGCACATGTGGCATTTTATGCCATTAGATGGTGGCCAAATGCTCCTGGATTTGGATGAAATTACACGAAATACTGGTGGAAATGTGGTATACTATGGACAAGCACATACCCGACGTATCTTGCATGAAATTATAGACAAAAAATATGATGCGCCACTGGGAATGCTCCATACTGGAATGCTGGGGGATGTTGTGATTGGGAGTTATCTACGAACAAACAAAAATCCAACAAATTATTCTGCCTTGAGTGGAGCTACTTCCACCCACTTCGCGAAAGAACTACTTAACCAAGGTTTCAAACCCGAGTATCAAAACCTAGAGCATCATAAAATGATGCTGCGTGGTTTATATGGAATGAATATGGGACTCATGTCGGTGTATGCAGTAACCGAAAGTTATTCCCCCTTTTATGATTTTGATTTTTTCAATTTCTGCCTTCAACTCCCACTTAAACTACGAGCTGAACATAAACTGTACATTCACTGGATAAACCGCTACTACCCGAAAGCATCAAAATATATTTGGGAACGAACTCGAACAACAATATCGGCAAAAAAACTACGAATAGGTTCAAAATCAATGCCACTACGAACTTGGTTTTGGAAGCTTGCTGAAAAGATACGCTTTAGGGAAGCAACACAAAATCCCCGTTATATGACACCATTGGATTATTGGTTTGCAACTGAAACGAATTTAACAACCACCCTTAACAATTATTTTAACAAGTATCTAGACCTGATTGATAAACCAGAAATGAGAAATCATATTCACAAGCTATATACAAGTGGAAACGGAAACGAAAAAGTACAAGCACTTACAGTAATTGCCGCCGCCAAAAGATATCTAAACTGAGGATATGTAAATCATGAACATAGAAGTTTGCTGCAATAGTTTATACTCGATTCGAACTGCTGAAGAATTAGGAGCCTCACGAGTGGAGCTCTGTCAAAATCTGCTAGAAGATGGCATAACCCCTGACCTGGAATTACTTAAAGAAGCTTGCCAAAAATTTGAGATACCGATTCATGTTCTAATACGTCCTAAAATTGAAAATTTCTTTTATTCAGCCTCCGAGCTGAAACGCATAGAGGAATCTATACATAAAGCTATTCAATTTCCTATAGCCGGGATTGTAGTTGGACACTTGAATAGGAAAAATGGAGTTGATCCAGCCCTTCTACGCCATTGGCGAGCCTTAACTAGAGGACTTGATCTTACTTTTCACCGGGCGTTCGACCGGGTGGTAAAACCTTTTAATGTATTAGAGCAACTCATAGAAGCAGGGTTTAACCGATTGTTAAGCTCGGGGCAACAAGGCAACGCTGAGACTGGTATTCTTTTATTACAACATCTACAAAAAGTAGCGGGTAATTCTTTGGAAATAATGCCAGGAGGTGGAGTAAACGATAAAAATGTATCACTTTTCATAGACGCAGGCTTCAAAAGTATTCATTTATCAGCAAAATCTAGCAATAATCCTGCTTACTTAGAACCAGTTATTAATCCAACCATATTAAAGAATGTCATTAGGCTAAGTTCAAAAAAGTAGGATCTTGCATATTGATTTTGAGAAAACTTTAGTGATATTTTAACGTATACAACAATAACATCTTTAATGACGAAAGTAGATTCCCTTTTTAACTTATTTTTTAATGACCAACTAAAAAAACGTCTCGAATCCTGGGTCATTATCATTGCATCTGTCGGTTTTGTTGTTCATCTGGGACTTATCTTACTAGTAAATACGAATGACATAGTAGAACTTGCAGGCTTTAAAGATTATTTAGCAAACCCTATTTCTGCAGTTTATACTCCATTTTCTTTTATACTAATTTATGAAGTATATCTTCTTATCTATTATTTACCCAGGTCTTTTGCCATTTCAATTGGAAAACAATTTGAAATTATTTCTTTAATACTCATCCGTCGCGTATTCAAAGATATTTCAAAAATCAATGTACAGAGTGAAGTCCTTTTCCAAATTGAAAACCTAGCACTTTTATATGACATCCTAGGAATCTTGGTGCTATTCACCCTTATCTTTGTGTATCGGTATTTTCTCATTAAACGTAAAGTACATAAGGCATCAGTATCACTCACCATGTTTAGAAGCTATAAGAAGCTACTTTGTTTATTGTTAGTACCGATATTTATTGGCTTAGCTAGTTTTAGCTTTTTTAAATGGTGTATAGATATTTACCATATACTTATTGCTGGACAGCAAAAACTAATGGACTTCAATACGGTATTTTACCATGAATTCTTCGATATTTTAATCATTGTTGATGTACTCATTTTAGTAGCATCTTTAAAGTTCACAGATCGTTACAGTCTCATTATTCGAAACACTGGATTTGTAATTACCACTGTACTACTTCGCGTATCTTTTAATTATATCGGCTTAGAAAATGTAGTATTAATGATCGGCGCAGTACTATTTGGAGTATCTATTTTAGGTGTGCAACTATTGTATGACAAAATTGACTTAGGCGATAGTACAAAAGAGAGCTATAGTTATATGTAATCGCGTTTGTCTATTAACATTAATTAAGATTGGTGGGTTATTTTTTTCTGAACTTCAAAAAGGTAATCATCCAAATTTATTTCTTTAATTGCCTTTCTTACTTTGAGGAGAAAAAAGTACGAGAGGGGGGACTCGAACCCCCACATCGGTTAAGATACTAGATCCTAAATCTAGCGCGTCTACCAATTCCGCCACTCTCGCAAATCATAAAATAGTTTATAATGACTTTCAAAAATTTGCAAGAAATTAAATTACAATTTTATACACATATAGTCCAATAGCGAATAAAGCACAGTTTGTATTTCAGATAGGTCGATTCCAATTTATTAGAAGTTATAGGAAAAGCCTTTAAAAATTAATCAACCCTAAAAAAAGATCAGCTTATAAACTTCTATTCATAGACACCCTTAACCTATTTTTCCAGCACAAGTTCTGTATTTGATTGCATGGCATATCGCACAAATAATCTTAATTTCAACTAGAACAAGCTAGGGGATAATAGTGTTCATCATAAATCTAATTCAAGGATTTCACCAGCTACACGATTGAAATATCCTTATGGATATAATAACTATTCTAAACAAAATGACACTATGTATTACAATTTGCGTATAGTATACATTACCACACCTGACAAAACCACCGCTAAGAACCTAAGTCATAAAATACTTCAAAATCGCTTAGCTGCATGCGTCAATCTAGTAGACGGAATGGAATCTATGTACTGGTGGAAGGGTAAGATAACAGAAGGCAAGGAGTATATACTCCTGGTAAAAACCCATTATTCAAATATGAAGCAACTCACCAAACTTGTTGAGAAATACAACCACTATGATTGTCCATGTGTTTTATCACTAACTATTACAGAGGACGAAGGTAGTGAAGGGTATAAAAACTGGCTTTATAATGAGTCGAAACTACATTAGCTATTCGTAAATAAGCTTAAGATAATTTTATAAACTTTCAATTACTCAGCTACCTTCCTGCGTAATAACATTTCTGTCTCATACTCTTTACCTTCTCGAAACAAACGAACGGTCATCAAATCCCCCTCGTCATATTCACGCATCAAGGCAAAAGCATGCATTTGACTCGCAACACGTTCTTTACCAATTCGCATGATTATATCACCTGGTAAAACACCTGACTCATAGGCAGGTCCATTCCTATTTACGCTTAAAACAAATAGGCCTGGTACTGGTGGAAGACCATATTGTCGTACTAGACCTCGCGTCACTGGGGAGAATTCCATACCCGTATCAAAAGCTAGTTGCACTTCACCAGAATCATTTAATTGTTCTATAATTTTTTGCACGCGCTCGCTGGGGATGGCGAAACCCAAACCCACAAATCCGTTACTTGTGCCCCCTGTAAATATGAAAGTGTTCACCCCTATTACCTCTCCATTTGAGTTCACCAAAGGCCCGCCAGAGTTTCCACGATTAATAGCAGCATCTGTTTGAATCATATCAATATACACCCTTGGCTCCTGAGGGTCAGGCCTAAAATCTCTCTTAATCGCGCTTATTACCCCAACGGTTACCGTAGGTTGGCCATCTGCAAAAAGTCCGAAAGGGTTACCCATTGCAATAGCCCATTCACCTGCCATTAAGTCATTAGTAGGAGCAAATTCTACGTAAGGGAACTCTGTCGTATCCGAACTTATCTTTAGCAGTGCTAAATCTGCTAGTTCATCAGAACCTAAAATTTCAGCCTCGTAACTAAAACCATTAGGAAGGGTAACCATGATGGTTTTAGCATTGGGATTTGCCACATGTTCATTGGTAACAATTAATCCATCCGAGCTAATGATAAATCCCGAACCCATACTTTGCACTTCTCGCTGCACTCGCTGCTCAAAAAAGAAAGAAAAAAAAGGGTCTCTTGTTGGCGCAAATCCGGTCTGTAATTCAGTAACTGTTATGCTAACAATGGCTGGACTTGCCTTTTCTACCGCTGCCGTTATAGCGTTATGCCTAGAGCGATCTATGGTTTCCCCGCGAAGCTGTCGCCCCTCAGAATATCGTTGCTCTTGTGATAAGACCCTCATTCCTAAATCATCCTTCATTTCCACTTTATCATTCGTCCAGTAAGTATCTTCACCCAGTAAATCAGATGGCCTTTGCGCCTTCTTCTCTTGAGATCCCATTAATCCACTGGACTCACCGTTTTGCCCAGATCCAAAACACGCTCCTGCTAAGAGGGCCCATACCATGAACAAGGTCAAAATTAGTATAGAGTTAATGGTATGTTTCGCTTTTTTAATACTATCTATTCCCAGTGATAAAACGGCCGCCTTGGCTTGTTGCATCGGTGCTTTATACCATCCAGCCGCAGCTTTCGCGTGCCCACCTCCATTTATTTTTTTGGCCCAAGTTTGCACATTCAAAGAGCTTCGAGAACGCAAACTCACTTTAATCCTATCTACATCTTCCCTGAATAACACACATCCCAAGACACCTTCCAAGCTTAAAGGATATTTTACGAAACCTTCGGTATCGCTAGGTCCAGTTCCGGTTTCCTCAAACATAACTTGAGTGACCGTGATGCTAGCAATCTGATCATCAAAATGGGTTTCAATGGTATTTAATGCTTTCCCTAATAACGCAATTTGTCCCCGACTTTTATTGGCATAGAGCTGATCAACAATTTCATTTGGACGAAATTTACCACGGGTTAATAAAACTGAAGCGGCAGACAAGGTGGCTGGGGTAACACTCTCAAACTGAAAGGATCCTGTATCAGTTACTAGACCTGTATACAATGCTTTACATGCAGCTGGAGTCAATTGGTCAAGGTCATGGGCCTCATACAGCCCATAAACCAATTCACAGGTAGAAGAAGCGCTTGCAACCGAAATCATTTCGTCAAAAATATCAGTAGGATCTGGATGATGATCTATCATGTATAGGGGTATGTGCGCTTGAATAAGGCTTTCTGCCAGTTCTCCAAATCGAGATAGACGATTCCCATCAACAAATAAAATCGCATCAAAATCGTCTAGATCACTGGACTTGGGGGATTCCACTGGAAATAAATCCAGTAACCACCATAGATTTTCTGGAAGAAGATCTTGATTAAAAGCGCGCACTTGCACACCATTTAGTTGTAACCATAGGCAGATACCAACTTGGGACCCTATACAATCTCCATCTGGACGAATATGTGAAAAAACCGCTATTTTACTGTGTGAGAGAAGTTTTGCTACTAATTTGGTATACATAAGTGAAAATTAATCTGCTGGAGGCCAAAATTTAGGTTTAACTCTAAATAACGCTTTTAATTAATTTGTTATTACAGACAGATTATTATTATCTATTATTTTATTCCCATCCATATTAATTTTTTAATATATCACTTCAATATTCAATCTTAAATTTCCTCTTAAAATTCTTATTACTATCAAATATTTACAATGTTTTCCCTCATATTTCTAAAATATTCTCACTTATCAAAATCAAATTTAGCACTAACCAATCTACATTTAAAATATAACATTATATTATAAAATTATTCACCAACTTTACCAATAAAAAACTATTGCCAATAAATCGTATGACTATTCTTTTAAATACGTACTACTTAAAGCTGTTTTATTTCCAAATGAAAAAAATTGCTATAACTGTTTTCTCTTACAAAAATACTTCCTCTTATTAGTATTAGATATTGAAATACTTTTTACACATACTTTATTATTCAATGGCCAAATGTTCAAATATCATCTATTTTTTATTCAATTTACACTTTCATAAATCATAAAATCTTAATAATCCTTCTTTTATTTAATACTATTAATAAAATTTTCGTATACTAATAAACGAACAATCTTATTATTTTTTTTACAATTAAACATATTGATTTAATAAGATTTGAAAAATCTTCAATAATTACGCTATTTAACACATAAAAAAAGATTAAATAAATTAATATTTAACCTCTTTAAACTGATCTACGGACTTTTTCTAATCTATTTAATTAATTGACATATAATATCATTATTTACTTTTTATAAAATAAATATTACTTATAGTACTCGATAAAATTGTATTTAATCCACTTATATTCGATACACTACTACTATTAACCATAAGTTTATTATTCTATCATTACTTATCTTTTTCTCTCTTTCAATTATTATAATATCATAACCAATATACTACAGAGTAATACTGTTACATTAAATAAACATTGATACTAAATACCACAAATTACTTTTATTGACGCCTATCTTTTTAAATTATCTAAAATAGTTCTTTATAATTCTTAACCAATCCCTACATCTTTCTATATATCTTTCCATAATCATTAACCCTCTTCTACTTCTTCAATAGTTTCATCTAAATCAACATCATAATCCATTATTTCAACATCTATAATATCAATCATTTTTTT
>CETK01386713.1_pt1 | contig 22658 bp, 19 predicted proteins | sample 361431 | NCBI WGS metagenome assembly CETK01 (sample SAMEA2622452, study PRJEB7988) | marine metagenome | biome: marine biome (ENVO:00000447); feature: surface water layer (ENVO:00002042); material: "saline water (ENVO:00002010), including plankton (ENVO:xxxxxxxx)" | depth 5 m | reverse complement strand
GCTATGTCGGGGGCCCAACTATGGCAGTTATTGCTTATAATTGTCCTGAATATAAAATTACAATTGTTGACTCAAATAAATCAAGAATAGACCAGTGGAATGGTCCTGTTGAAAACTTACCTATATATGAACCAGGCTTAAAAGAAATTATAAGTACCGTAAGAAATAAAAATTTATTTTTCACCAATGAAATTGAAGAATCAATAGATAAAGCTGGTATAATATTTATAGCTGTAAATACTCCTACAAAAACTAAAGGTGAAGGAAAAGGCATGGCTGCAGATCTTACTAATATTCATAAATGTACAGAAATGATTGCCAGAATTTCAACTTCGGATAAAATAATTGTTGAGAAGTCGACGGCGCCTGTTGGAACAGGGGAAAAGATTAAATCAGTTCTAAAATCTATTAATAATAAAAATAAATTTCAGGTAATATCAAATCCTGAATTTCTAGCAGAAGGAACTGCAATTAATGATTTGATGAATCCAGATAGAGTTTTAATTGGTGGAGATTCATCTGAAGATGGTGAGGAAGCAGCTAATATAGTTGCTAATATTTATAAAGAGTGGATTCCGGAAGACAAAATTATTCTAACAAACTTGTGGTCATCAGAGCTTTCTAAACTAGCTTCAAATGCTTTTTTAGCTCAAAGAATATCATCAATTAATAGTCTTTCAGCACTTTGTGAAAAAACTGGTGCAAAAATAAATCAAGTATCAACATCAGTAGGAATGGACTCTAGAATAGGATCTAAATTTTTACAATCTTCTGTAGGCTTTGGAGGATCTTGTTTCAAAAAAGATATACTCAACTTAGTATATTTAAGTAGATATTATAACCTGCCAGAAGTTGCTGAATATTGGGAAAATGTTTTAAAAATTAATGAATTCCAAAAAGAAAGATTTGCAAAAAAAATTAATCAAATCTTTGAAAAAGAAAAAATTCAAAAAACTTTTTCAATACTAGGTTGGTCATTTAAAAAGAATACAAATGATAGTAGAGAATCAGCATCAATCGATATAACAAAGTATTTACTAAGTAAAGGTTTTTCAGTTAATATCTATGATCCAAAGGTTAGTGATAAAAGAATCCTCACTGATTTAGGTATAACAGTTAATAAAAAACCAGAAAATCTAAAAATAAGTTCTTCAATTAGGGATTCTTTTCTAGGTTCATATGGTATTTGTGTTCTGACAGAGTGGGATGAATTTAAAAATTATGATTTTATTAAAGCCTCGAGTATTTTAAGTAAACCATTTTTATTCATTGATGGAAGAAATTTTATTAATGTTGACAGTCTTGTAAAATCTTATAAACATGTAATGTCTTTGGACACATAATTCTAATATGATTTCAAAAGCTAAACTTTTCTTTAAGCTCTCAAGCTCTTTACTAAACGTTTTAAATAAAAATGAAAAGAAAAAATTCTCTGTATATATTATTCTATCAGTATTTAATACTATTCTTGAAATAATAACGATTTCTATAATTATCCTATTATTACTTATGATTTCAGGACAAGACATATCTGATTCAAGTTTTTCTTTATTATTTAATTTCTTATCAATTGAATCAATATTTGGAATATCAATTTTGATGATTTTAATTGTTTCACTTAAAACGGCTTTTCAAATTATATTTAATTTCAACCAAGAAAAAATTTCTTACGAAATAACCAAAAGAATAAACATTGAGCTTTTTAAAAAATTTATAAATTCAAAATATACTGATTACGTTAACGAGTCTTCACCTAAGATATTAAGGTTATTGAATCAGGAGTCTATTAGATTAGGAAATCAATTAATTTCCCCTTTTATTACAATGATAAATGAGATCTTTCTACTACTACTAATTATATCTTTTATTTTAATTTACGATGTATTTTTAGGTCTAGGTTTCTTAATTCTTTCACTTATACTTCTTATAGCCTTTAATTATTCAGTTAATAAAATTGTAAAAAAACTAGGCAGACAACTCACAGACTCAAATACATCTAGGATTAAACTAATTAATGACTCATTCAAGGGATTTGATATAATTAAGCTTTTTCAGAAGGGAAATACTTTCATTGAAATGTTCAAAATTATGACTAAAAGTTTAACTGATGCAGCTTTCAAAAACTTATTTTATTTAAAACTGCCAAAAAGTATATTTGAATTAATGATTTTTATAGTTGTATTCATAATGATAATAACTTTGGAGTATACTAATAACCAAGATTTATTAATTTCTTATTTAAGTGTATCAGCTGTTTCAATATATAAGATTATCCCTTCATTAAATAAACTTTCAAATTCTTTTCAGACGATTCAATATTTTTCAACTCCTTTTAATGAAATAGTAGAATATTTTGATACTCTTGAAGAAGAAGATGACAAAACTACAATAAATGAATTTAAACTAATTAGCTATGAGAATATCTCTTTTAGTTACGACAAAAATAAAATTTTAGACAGTATTGAATTTAAAATAAATAAAAATGATTTTATAGGAATACATGGACCAAGTGGTGCTGGAAAATCAACTTTAATAAAAATTATTTCAGGCTTGATTAATCAAGATTCTGGACAAGTTTATATTGATAATGAAAAAACTTTACCTATAGAATTAAGAAAATATTTTTCCTATGTTCCACAAGATTCAATGATTTTGGATGAAGATATATTTGTTAACATATCACTTGAGTATAAAAGAGATCTTATTGATAATAAAAAAATAAAAGAAATTTTGAAAAAGGTAGATCTGTATGAAACTTTTGAGAATAATTTTGATTTATTATTGGGAGAAAACGGTATAAAAGTATCTGGAGGTCAAAAACAAAGAATTGCAATTGCAAGAGCAATTTATCATGATAAAAAAATTCTTATTCTTGACGAATCTACTAGTAGCTTAGATCCGAAAACCGAAAAAACAATAATCAATCTTTTAAAAAGAATAAGTAAAGAAATATCTGTAATTATAATATCACATAAAAAATCGTCTCTTATTAATTGTAATAAAATTTATGAGATAAATAACAAGAAGATTAAAGAAGAAATAATATGAAAACAATTTTAATTTCTGGTTGTGCAGGATTTATAGGGTGTAATCTTATTGAAAGATTAATAGTTGAAAATAAAATTATAGGAATTGACAATTTTTATTCAAGCTCTAAACATAAATTGTCTGGTTTCATGAATAATAAAAACTTTAAATTTATTGAATCAGATATTAACACTATAACTAGTATTGATGAAAAAATTGATATAATATACAATTTAGCATGTCCAGCCAGTCCACCAAGGTATCAAAGTGCTCCAATTTTCACTCTTAAAACTAATTTTATTGGAACTATTAACTTATTAGAGTTAGCAAAAAAAAATTCTTCAATTTTTATTCAAGCCAGCACAAGTGAAGTTTATGGTGACCCTTTAGTACATCCACAAAATGAAAATTATTTTGGTAATGTAGTTACAATGGGACCAAGATCATGCTATGATGAAGGTAAAAGAGTTGCAGAAACATTATGTTATGAGTATCGAAGAAATTTTAATGTACAAACTAGAGTTTTAAGAATTTTTAATACATATGGCCCATATATGGATACAGATGACGGTAGGGTAATTAGCAATTTTTTAGTTAATGTAATCAAAAACAAACCATTAGAAATTTATGGGGATGGTACACAGACTAGAAGCTTCTGCTATATTGACGACCTAATTAATGGCCTTATTATGGCTTCACGTATTGATTTTGATATCCCTGTTAATTTAGGAAATGACACTGAAATTTCTTTAAATAAATTAGCTAGAACACTACAGGATATGTTTAAAAAAACTGAAATTAATTATAAGGAAGGAATTGTAGATGACCCAAAGATGCGAAGACCAGATATAAATAGAGCTAAAAAAATACTAAACTGGTCACCAAATGTTAGTCTAGATGAAGGATTAAGGTTAACTATAGATTACTTTAAAAATCAAATAGTGTATAGATAACAAACCTTACAAATTGAGAATTAAAATAAATATTACATATCTTACATTTAACATAAAGCTTTATTTTAAATTGAGTTCCTGTAATTATATTAGTGATGGACTATATACTTATGGAGATAAGTTTATAAAAAAACCATTTATTTTGATATTGATTGCAGTTTATGATAAGTTAATTAAAAGCAATTTAAAAGGGGACAAATATATACTCTCACAACTTCAGCTGTATACACCAAATTTAATTTTTGGTACTACTAAGACAAAATAGCCTTATATTAAAATGCTAAATAAAGGTTTTAGACAATTATTATCTTTTTATTCAATAGGTATTTTAAATACATTAATTGACTTTACACTATATAACTTATTTAATTACATATTTAATCTAAACCCTGATATATCAAAACTCAATTCATCTATAGGCGCAACAATAAACAGCTTTATATTAAACAGAAGCTTAACATTTAATTCAAAAAGCAAAAACATTATAGTAGTTTTAAAATTTATAATACTTTATTTAATTACAATTTTTATAAATTATGAGAGTCATAAATTTCTTTATGAACACTATCATAATTATATTCCTTTTATAGGTTCAACAATTCTATCTTCATTATTCAATTTTTTAGGTCAAAAATTTTTGGTATTCAACAGTAAAATATAATTAATTCTCAATTACTTCTATATTGATTTTTTTATTTGAATTCATTCTTAAGATATTTAAAAATATTTCAGTTGCATTTCTATATCCTGAGGAGGTTATATTTAAAATTAAAACACTATCAGATTTAATTTTTGGATAAATTTTCCAATTTTTAATTTTTTCATTTTTAAAATTTTTATAATAATCTTTTAGCTCCTTATCTGTATTATAAAAAAAAGTATTAGGGTAATCCTCTATAAATAAGTTGTTAATTTCACTAGGATTAAATTTTAATCTAGTTGAAAAATCACTAGAAAGATTGACCAAGCTATAGTCACTAACTAGTTCATTCTTTTTTAGTTCTATTAACAAATCGTTTTCATAAATATTATTATTAATTTTTATAGCATAACCATAGAATGTAAATAGAGGATACACCATAAAAAAGACGATTATAAAAAGCTTATTTTTATATATAATCAGAGAGTATATTAATGGAATAATAAAAATAATTAGCAATGATTGTCTAAGTTCCCAATGATGAAAGCTTAATAAAAAAGATGATTTTCCAACTAATATATATGGTGTAATTGCTATTAAAAATAATAGGATAGATACTTCAATACTTTTTGAAGATATACCCTCTCTAAATTTTTTAAAAAATAGAATTAAAACAGGAAAAATTAATGAAAAGAATCTAAAAAAATTTGTTAAAATTGAATATATATTTAGAGTTAAATCATTGTAGTTTTCATCTAAAAATTCTCCCGAATTAGGAATCAATAACATGTTAATTAAAAAGTAAAAAATTGCTAATAATAAAATCTTTAAACTTATTTTGTAATTTCTTCCAAATACGAAATAGTTATAGAAAGGGCTAAAAAACAGTAATGATTTTAATCCAAATGAAAGGAAAACTAATAATAAATATAAGTTATTGTTAGTATTATTAAATTTTCTAATTGAATAAAGGAATAATGCCAAACAAAAGAAATGAAAAGATAATACAGAGCTTAAAAGCAAAGACCATATAGGGCTTAGAAATAAAATTATATTAAACAAAATAATTCTGTTATTTAAAAACTCTGGAAAAAGATTTTTGACTAAAATATTTGATTCTTTAAAAATTATGTATATCGAAAAAAAATTAATTAAATCATCAATAAACTTAAAGTGAATTCCAGTAATCGACGACACAAAGTTTTCAATTAAAATAAAATAATACTGAAGATGCCATCCACTAGAAAAAAACCAATATTTTAGACCATCTAAATTCTGAATATTTATTGCATATTCAATAGCATCTCCATCCCAGAAATCTTTTTTTACAATTAATAAAATGCAGAAAATAAAAAGAGAGCTAATAAATATTATATTTTCACTAAGTAATTTTACTTTCACAAATAATAATTATTTTTTTGCTAGTACGAAATTTGAAACTCCAAATGGAAAGTTAAAAATTTTTAACAAATATGATTCAGAGTAAAAAACAAAGAATAATATTTTATTTATAATATATGGTGGAATAGAATAATCATTTCCTGATTTAATTTTAAATAACTTTTTAATACTTCTAAATATTATAATTGGAACAAGTAAGAAAAAGTTAAAGTAACTAGATCTCACAATATTTAATCTAGCATTAATGATAAGTGAACATATCTCTCTGGAGGAGTATCTTCTATAATGATGCATTTGAACATCATGACTACTCCACAAAAATTTATAAGATGGGACTGATAAAAATAGAAGACCATTTAGTTTTAGACATCTCCTTATTTCTCTTAGAGCTTTAAAATCATCTTCAATATGTTCTAGAACATCAAAACAGCAAATTAAATCAAATTGATCATTTTTAAAATCTAAGTTTTGTGCATCTCCTCTTACAGCATTAATTTTTTTATTGATTGATAAGTAATTATAAGTTTCTTCATCATATTCTAATGATGTTACTTCTCCAAATCTATTAAGCATCAAACTAGTTTCTCCAGTGCATGATCCAATATTTAGTATTTTTAAGTTTGATTTAACATAGTTTTTTAAAATATTTTCTAAAATTTTTAATCTAGCTTGATGCCACCAATGATTTAATTCTAGAAAATGATAATATTTGTAATAATCTCTATTCATTATCTATAAAATCTATAAATTCTGAATAAATCAATCCAAATAAAAAATACATCAAATAAAGAGATTTTTGAGCCCGAAACATCTACCCATTTTTTTAAAGGTATTTCCAAAGTCGATTCTTTCAAATTATGACCATTATTTTGTAATCTGAGAAAAATCTCAATATCAAAAATCCAATTACTAATAAACTTTGAATTAAAAACCTCTTTTGCTGCTGACCTTTTGAAACATTTACATCCACATTGTGAATCATAAGTATTCAATTTAAATAAAAGATATACTATTGTACAAAAAAAGCGACCTAAAATATGACGAATAAAACTTCTAGATATTAGATTATCTATTTTTGAAATCCTTGATCCAAAAGCCATAATTTTATTTTCATTAATTAAATTCATAATTTCATTACATTCATATATATCTGTTGCTAAATCTGCATCTAAAAATGAAATTGATTTAAAATCATAATCTGAAATACATTGGATAAAACTCTTCCTAATTACTTCTGCTTTACCCTCATTTTTTTTATAGTCATGAACTATAAAGCTTGATTTATTTTTAGCAAATTCTTCAAGAAGTTTTAAGGTGTTATCTGAAGACCCATCATTTGCAAAAACAATTAATGTATCCTTACCTTCTAAGGATAAAGAGAAATCTTCAAATCTTTTAAACTTTAATCTTTTCTCTTCATTATAGATTGGAATTACAATAATTTTTGAACGTTTAGACATAAAAGTAGAATAAATATAAAATCATTTTTATTTATAAGAGTTATATCTCAAAAATATACAAAAGATTAGGGCTTTTATCATATCCAAAGAATTTACCTCCTGTAGCCATTACAGCAATATATGTCTTATTATTTTTGTTAAAAATTAAAGGTGGACTGCTTCCAGCATTTAACATTTCGTATTCCCAAATTAATTTGCCAGTTTCAACATTATAAGCTCTTAAATGTTTATCTGGAGTCCCTGTTAAATAAACTATTTTATTTGAAGTAGATACTAACCCACCATGAATCATCTGACCAGTATCAAGATCTTTTTCTAATTCAGAATAGCTCCCGATTGCTGTTCTCCAATTTATATCAAAATTATCAAGATTATATGAAACTATCTCACCATATGGAGGTTTAGTTATTGGCAAATCATTTTTGTCTAAAAACATTGACCATAATGACCTAAGATAAATTTTATCTTGTATAAATAATTCTTTATCAATTTCTTCAAAATAATTCTTTAATTCATTTAGCTCCTCATTACTAATATCAAAATAATGCAGTTCTAAAAAATTCTCTCTTGATTTCATTACATAATCTGCACTTGTATATTTAGTTCCTACTAATGATGGCACATAATTTATTTCTTTTTCACCAATTGTTTCATAATTCCCGTTTCTTTTAGGTCCATGGCATGAAGCACATTTTTTGCTATATAAATTGTATGTTTCATTATATTCTTTCTTTTTTGGAAGAACATTACTTTGTAAATAGAGTCTTAATTTCCATGGAATTCTGTTAGATGTTAATAAAACTTGATTAGTAGCTTCATTGATTGAAGCACCTGGCCATGTAGATCCCCCATGTAGGCCAAATAAAATTGTCGTTTTTTTTAGTGAGGGTGGTTCATAAAAGCCAAATGAATATTTTTCAAGATTTAAATCAACTCTAATATCATCATTATCTAATAAATCTAAAAAAGGCTCTGGTTTAGTTACATTAATTTGATATTCAGAAGTTATCTCACCAGGCACGTCAGAAGTTGGAGCTCGTTGCATTTTATATTCTCCTAAAAAATCACCAGTTAATGGGTCTAATGTTAAGAGATTACCTTTCTTCGTAGGTATAATTAATTTATTTTCATGTATTAAAGGTGTTGATGAAATATCAAAATCCCAAAGTCCATGTGATGTTTCTTGAAAATCCCAGATTATTTTTCCATTTTTGACATTTAATGCAATAACTGAATTTGAATATCGATTTTTTCCAATTCTAGAAGCACCATAAAGAGCAGGTCTAGGATTACCAGTTGATACGTAGACTAAAGAATCGTGAACAGTAAATCCAGACCAAGGAGCAGCACCATCATTATATGAAATATCTCTTAGATCTGTTTTCCAATTTATCTTTCCTGTAAATTTATTAAGAGATATCACCGAACTAGATGGATTAACTATACTGGTTATAATATCATTCCCCTTTATCATAGGATTAGTAAATCCAATGCCAATTTTAGCAAACCCTGAGGTTCCAAAATTTCTATTAAACTTCCCTGTATCTGTATTAATTGATACTATAAATTCCGCAACATTGAAAAATAGTGATGAGGTACCTCCAGAGTTTTCAATTACCATTCCTCTTCTGGCAGGAGGAGCAGGAAATTTTTTTATAAAATTTATTTTATCTTCAGAAAGATTGTAAGATATTAAACTATTTCTATTAGTAGGAAAAATTATGTTACCATCATAAAATACAGGAGTAGATTGGACAATCTCTTCAGTTTGTCGGATAAGAATATTCTTTTTATCTAGTTTATCTAAGTTTAATATTTTAAAAACTTTAGGAGATTTAGGAGTCTTCTTAACATTATAGTATCGTTTATTATCCTTTCCAGAACTTAAAATGATATTGTTTGAGTTTTGATTACTATTAGTTTCTGAAATTATATCATTTTGCAATTTATTTCTTGAAATGTTGTTTTTTTTACTAATTATAAACTCCTTCAATTTTTTTCTTGTAATACTATCCTCAATTTCCAGTAAAGGATTAAAATTATTTATTGTATTAACATTTTGATTACTTGGTGTAAATTCTTTTAAATTAAGATATAGGTTAAGACTTGGTTTATATAAAATTGAATATTTTAACGAACTTTTAAAAATGTTGTCTGTTTGTGCAGTAAACAAAGAAAAACTAGAAAAGTATGAATAAAAGAATATAGGATATACAATAATAAACATAATTATTATTGTAAAAAATGTTATCAATCCTAGAAAATATTTTTTTTTGATTTTTTTGTTCATCTTTTAAAATAAAAATTTTATTTCAAGAGTAGAGTTGATAAAAAGTCTCTAAAACGTTATTTAAATAATTTAAAAATAAGTATTTATTTCTTATTAATTTTAGATTAGCCCGAATGATTTGTATGCAATAAACTAAGTGTAAACATTTAATTAATAAAGTTGTATTTTTAACATGTAATTATTTAGATAAAATTTATATTGAGTTTAAAAATATTGTACTATTTCATACCACTTCTCTATTCAGAGACAAATATGATTTCATACTTGTAGAACTATTATTAAAAATAAATTAATCAAATTATAATGAATAATCTAGGAATAATAGTTCAGGCAAGAACCAGTTCAGCTAGACTTCCCAATAAAGTAGTTCTTCCTTTTTATAGAAATAAATCTATAATTGAGATTATAATTGAAAAATTAAAAAAACTAGATTTAAAAATTTACGTTGCAACTTCAAAAAAAAAATCAGATGATATAATAGAAAAAATTTGTAATAAAGTTAGAGTAACCTGTTATAGAGGAGATGAACATAATGTTCTTTCAAGATTTATTTTAATATCAGAACAAAACAATTTGTCTCATGCAGTAAGGGTATGTTGTGATAACCCTTTTATAAATATTGAATTATTAAATAAACTTATATTAAATTTTAAATCTAATCATGACGCAGATTATATTTCTTATTTTGATAATTTAAATAATCCATCAATTAAATCACATGTTGGTGTTTTTTGTGAAATATTTTCATATAATTCAATGAAACTAATCAATTCTCTAACTATGGATCAAAACCATTTAGAACATGCTACAAGTTATATTTATGAAAATCCAAAAAAATTTAAAATTATTAAGATTAAAAATCCAATTTTATTAAACAATAAATGGCTTAGACTTACTGTGGATACTAAAGATGACTTTGATGTTGTATCAAGAATTTTTAACAATTTCAAAGGCGATAGAGATTCAATTAAAGATTTGATTCACTTCATAAAAAATGATGAACAATTAATTGAAAAGATGACTTATAATATTAATACAAATAAAAAATGACATATTTAATAGCAGAAATTGGGCAAAACCATAATGGAAGCGTTGATTTAGCTAAAACATTAATTGATGTTGTTGCTAGATCAATTACAGATAAATTCAATAATAAAGAAGTTAAAGGAATGGATGCAGTTAAGTTCACAAAAAGAGATTTAAAAAATGAGCTTTCGAAATCTCAGATGGATAAGATATACAATTCTCCTAACTCTTTTGGAAAAACCTACGGAGAGCACCGAAAATTTCTAGAATTAGATGATTTAGAACATTTTGAACTATATAAATATTCTAAAGCAAAAAATCTAGAATTTGTTGAGACATTATGTGGAATAAATTGCTTATCAATCCTCAAGCTTTTTAAACCGGATCGATTAAAAGTTGCATCTCGAGACTTGACTAATTTGCCTCTTATTCAAGCACTGTCAGAGACAAAAATTCCAATAATCTTATCTACAGGTATGTCTGGCTTGCAAGAGATTAATGATGCATTAGACATAATAACTAAATATCACAATAATATTTCAATATTACATTGTGTCTCTGAATATCCAGCTAGTTATGATAATATAAATTTAAAGTCAATTACTTATTTAAAAAATAAATTTCCTAAATACACAATAGGTTATTCAGATCACTCAATTGGAATATCTATACCAAATGCTGCTGTTGCCTTAGGTGCTGAGATAATTGAAAAGCACGTAACACTTGACAGAAAAATGAAAGGAACTGATCAAATCGGATCTTTATCTATCCCTGGGATTGAAAGAATGGTTAGAGATATAAGAAATCTTGAGGATGCATTAGGTAAAGAAGATATGTTTATTGCAGATTCAGTCTTAGAAAGCAAGCTGAAATTAGAAAGATCAATTGCTTCAAAAGGATTTCTTTTAAAGGGAGATATTATTAAAGAATCAGATCTTCATCTTTTAAGTCCAGGTGATGGGTTTAAATGGAAAGATTTAAATAAAATTGTTGGTAGAAAAATTAAAGTTGATATTTCAAAGGATGAAATAATTTATGACAAGTTCTTAGAATAAAACCATACCCTAAAATAATTATGATCCAATATTTTTATCTACTATTTGTATATACTAGTTTGCTTCCTTTAAATTCTTTTGAGTTAGATAAACAGTCAGATAATATTCTATTTATAGGTCATGCATATGGATCCCCTCTTTTTGATGATGAAAAAATGGATTTATCTGTGATTAATTTTTTAAAGAATAACTCAACTAAGAAATATAAATTTATTGTTTGGGGTGGTGATTTTATAGATAATTGCAATAATTCAAATGAAGTTAAAAATTTTTATAATTCTATTCCATCAGAAGTTTTTGAAAAGTCAATATTTATCTGGGGAAATCATGAGTTAAAGTGTTATGATAATGATGTGCTTGCTTTTGTAAGAAAAGACGAAAATAAAGTAATTAATCTACATGGTTTTGATATTTATTTTTTAAATACAAATCTTGATAGTATTTCAAATACATACCCAATTTTAAAACAGATCAACACATCAAAAAAGAAAATATTGTTTACTCATCAAGTAATTTTTTCAAAAAGTAACTGGATCCTAAGAACAAATTCAAGAGACTTTTATGATCAGGCAAATTTATTTTTTGATAAGATAAACTTAGATAAAGATCTAACAATAGTAACAGGAGATGTTGGTGCAATTAAAGGCACCCCTTCTTTATCTTATTATAAAAAAAATGACGCAAATCTTCTATCTTCTGGTTTAGGAAATGGTAATCAAAACTTTGCTATTGAAATAGAGTTGAACCCTCAAGAAATAAAGTTTTATAAATTAAATCTTGATAATAATGAGTCTAAACTATTAACTCCTAGTTTCTATCCTATAACTATTTATAATTTTATTTACTATTTCTTTTTATCCAAAAAAAGAGCACTAATATTTTTTTTAATATTAGGATTTATAATTTCATTTAAAAAAATTAACTACTTCACTAAAAAAATTCTCAAATGATTATTTTGTTTTAATTCAACATCCAGTAACTGCTGAATTAGATAATTTTACACCTCAAATAATAATTATATTAAATGCCTTGAAGAAAGTATTTATTACATGTGCTAGTGGAACAGTTGGTAACACTTTCATTAATTAATTATAATATTTAATAATCAGCTCAGCTAACTTTAAATCATCTTCATAATCAATATCAACAATCGAACCTATTTCATCAGTTATAAATGGTAGTGTGTCATTATTTACATAGTTTTTATTTTCGAATAATGATTTTTTTGAGGAAATATAAATAAGTCCATTTTCATAATATAAATTTTCTAAATCTTGATGTCTTTGCCCCATCTTATAGTTTATTGGATGATATTTATTATTCTTAATTTTACCAAATTTCTTGTGAAGTATGCTAACACTCATAAGCGAATTGGTGTTTGATCCTTCAAATGATTTAATTGCCTCAGTAATTAGAGATTTTGTCCTAATAGGATTAGTTGGTTGAAGTATAATTATGTTTTTAAAGTTTATATCTTCTGATATTAAATGTTTACAAAAATCAAGAATAACATCATTAGTTGATGTCACATCCTCAGCTAGACTACTTGGTCTAATATAAGTTGATATATTATATCCTTTTGCTAAATCAATTATTTTATTATCATCTGTATTGACCCATATATTTTTTCTATTAAAAAATTTTATTGCATATTCTATTGAGTGAGATATAAGAGGTCTACCATTTAATTCTCTTAAATTTTTACCTTTTATTCTTTTGGAGTTTTTTCTAGCAGGAATAACTACAATATAGTCTTTATAATTCATTGTAATATTGCTTTAAAATAGTTAAAAGTTTTATCAATTCCTACAGATATTTTATTAGTAGGACCCCACTCAAGAACTGATTTTGATTTTGATATATATGCTTTCCCTTCCTTTGGATCATCCGGAATAGGATTTATTAATTTAATTTCACTATTTCCGTATTTATTAATATTTAGTTTAGCTAAATTAGTGAGAGATATTTCTTAATCATTACCTATTATCACTAGGTTTGTTAATTGAATTTATATTTCCTCTATTCTCTTTGTTTTATCACAAATTAAAAGGTCATAAGCTGGCTTCTCACCAACTGAAAGTGAATGAAATTTACACTTCCAGTTTTTTAGTTGATCTAATGTCAATGTATAATAGTCATTCTTTGTTACTGTTCCTCTTGCAGTCCAATAACAAATTTCATGGCCCTCATCATAAAGGTTATTTATTTTGTTTATATTATCAATAATAGGCGTTGAATTCTCATAATCCATTCCTTTTGTTTTACAAATAGTATTATCAATATCAACATAAATTTTCATATTTATTTTACCTTAGTTGTTCCAAAAATTAGATTTCTTGCATAAAGGAAAAGATTTGAAAATATTTCCTTATTACCTTTAATTATATGCATCCAAAGTTTATCTGGTGCTGCCATTAAACGAAGTATTAGTGGAGCTTTAATGAATTCATTTCCAAAAGTAAATACTCCATCTTCAATCCATTTATATGATTCTAAATTAAATGGACTTCTTCCATGATAACAAAAATATACTGTTGATGCTCTCTTTGGCATTATCTTATAGCTTTTGTTTAAAATTATACTAATAGCTTCTTCAGCTGAATCCACATAGTTAGCTACAGGTAATAATCTAAATCTACTAGCTCCAATTTGAACAACTGGTTTTCTCAAATAGTTAGCCTCAGCACCCACAGTAGAACAAAAATTTAAAACTATAGAGCTATGTAAAATCAAAGAATATGTATCAGTCTTATCTTCAGGAAATAATACTTTCACAACAGAACTTAACTTAGTGTATTTTTGTTTTATTGACTCATGAATTTTTTTTTGATTAGGATGCATTTTAACAACAAAATCGTATTTAATGGATAAAGGTGAGCTAATAAGTTTATAAATACTACCTATTTGATCAGGCAAACCAAAGCCTGCCCAATCTGACCCAATAAACCTAAACTCATCATCACTAGAAACAAAAATTGAAATTAATGGCTTTTCAAATTCTAAAACTTCTTTATCTATATAACCTTTTTTTTGGTCTTTTGTGTATACAAAATCATTGGTCTGAATAGCATTCTGTTTTTTAAACATATATTCATCTGCAATTTGATTAGATTCTTTAAAAAATTTAACATATGTTTTTAAAGCATTTTGTTTTTCAAAATTGATAGAATGAAACATCTCATTAACCGAATAATAGGGTACCTTTCCATTTACTGAAGCATCAAATAGGTTAAAATTGACATTATTTTCTTTTGATGCACAAATTAAAGGTCTAGCACAACTTAGTCTTCCATTAAAAAAAATAAAATTATTAACATCATTAGAGTTAAAAAATTTATTAAAATAATTAAATAGACCTATAGATGACATATACATTCTATCTTTTATTTTTTTCCAACGTTTATTAAGTAAGCTCATATCATCTAATCTCAGTTGTGAGCCAATTGTAGAATGGACGCCAAGTAGAAGCTCATCGTTCAAGTTTTTATTAATATTATCTTTATTGCTATTTTTAATAATGTCGTCTCTTGTAATTTTAACTAATTCTGAGTTTGGATTTCTTTGTTTAAAAATTTTAAATCCTTTTTTTGCTTTATGTTTACAAATAGCACAAATGCTCTTTTTATTTAAAATATTAACCGAGCAACTTGTTAGAGCACCGTTACACATAAAAAATAAGTGTTTTGTTCTTTTATTTTCTAGATGAATTTTTTCCGATAGCGCAAGGTTTAATTCTAGTGAAGGACTTTGAGCAGCTAAATTTAAATATGAAATATTAATTTTATTCATTGTAAAAACACAAAATATTTATCAAGTAACAAAAGTACTTAATTTATGTTAATAAATAAAACTTAACTTATATTTATATTTTAACTCTAAATTAAAGATTTGCAAAAAAAACAAAATATTATTTTTTTATATGCTGAACTTACACCATATTTCATTGGATGTTTAAATTCCTTTTTCAATTCCTACACAAATTTTAACATATTAGTAGTATATGATGATAAATTCAGAACGGTAATTACTGATAAAATTAAGTTCAATATTAAGGAAAAAAATGATTTTAAAACAAAAAAAGAGTTACTAGAATATTGCAAGAAATTTCAACCCAGTTTAATCCTGATTTCAGGTAGAATGTTTAAGGATTATCTGTTTGTTGCAAGAAAATTTAAAGGCATATGTAAAACCGTTACAGTTCAAGACACTGTCTATTCAACGACATTTAAACAGTTTATTATTAGATTATTTAGTCAAGTACTATATGGAAGATACTTTGATTACTTTTGGGGTGTTGGAGATCTTCAAGAAAAATTTGCTTTAAGTATAGGTTATAAAAAGGAGAATATTTTTAAAGGATTTTATGTTGCAGATAAAATATTTTTTAAGGCTAATAAAAAAAATAATTTTAATCCAAAAAATATGAATTTCCTTTTTATTGGGAGGCTTGTTAAAGAAAAAAATATTTTGAGACTGGTAAAAATTATTAAGTCAATTAACAAAAGAGACAAGTCAAGTCACTATATAACTATAATAGGGGATGGATACTTAAGATCTGATATATTAAAATATAGCTGTGTCCGATATGAAGGTCTACTTCCTCAAAATCAAATTATAAAATTTGCATTAAACTCTGATGTATTTATACTTCCTAGCTTATACGAACCCTGGGGAGTTGTTACTCACGAAATGTCAGCACTAGGTTTGCCTTTATTATTATCTGAAAAATGTGGGTCATCTTTTAATTTAGTAGAAAATGGAGTAAATGGATTTACATTCAATCCTAAAAGTAATAATTCAATAATTAGTGCAATTGATAATTTTTTTTCACTTTCATTGAAAGAAAAGAAAGAATTTAGTTTAAATTCAATTATAAAATCTAAAAGTATCTCACATGAATCATGGAATAATACACTAATTGAGTTAATTAATAGAACATGAAGATATTAAATAGAGAAATTGGGTCTGATCATAATCCTTTAGTAATTGCTGAGATTGGAATAAACCATAATGGAGATCTTAAGGTTGCAAAAGAAATGATTAATAGTGCGAAGAGAGCTGGTGTTGAGATGATAAAACATCAAACTCATATCGTAGATGATGAGATGAGTCCAGAAGCAAAAAAAGTTATCCCTGGAAATTCAACAAAGTCAATTTATCAAATTATGGATGAATGTTCTCTTGATTTTGATGATGAACTTGAACTTAAAAATTATGTTGAGAGCAAAAACATGATATTTATTTCCACCCCTTTTTCAAGAGCTGCAGTAGATAGACTTGTTGAATTTAATGTACCTGCTTTTAAAATAGGTAGTGGTGAATGTAATAATTATCCTTTGATAGAGTACATATGCAAATTTAATAAGCCGATAATTTTAAGTACAGGTATGAACTCAATTGAAAGTGTAAAAAAGAGTGTTGAAATTATCAAAAGTCATAAAATTGATTTTGCACTTTTACATACCACTAACCTTTACCCAACTCCATTTAACTTAGTTCGATTAGGTGGAATGCAGGAACTTATGAAAGAATTTCCAAACATTCCAGTAGGACTGAGCGATCATACAACAAATAATCTGTCATCTTATTCTGCTATTGCACTCGGAGCATCAATTATTGAAAGACACTATACAGATAACATGGAAAGACCTGGACCAGATATAATTTGTTCTATGGATGAGGTAGAATGTAAAGAATTAATAAAAAATAGTAAAATTATAAAGTCTATGCTAGGAGGTACTAAAGAACCTGCAAAAGAAGAAGAAGTAACTCAAAATTTTGCATTTTCTACAGTTGTTAGTATAAAGGATATTAAAACTGGAGATTCTCTTTCAAAAGAGAATATTTGGGTTAAAAGACCTGGAACTGGTGAGATTAAAGCAGAGTATTTTAATAAAGTTCTAGGCAAGACTTCAAAAAAAAATATTAATAAAGGAGAACATTTAAATTGGTCAGATTTTGAATAAAAAGTTAATTTTTGTAACTGGAACAAGAGCCGACTGGGGGAAGCTGAAATCACTTGTTGTTAAGACAAGAGACGATGGCTTTGAAGTACATATATTTATAACAGGAATGCATAATCATAAAAAGTATGGAAATACTTATCTAGATGTGAGAAGAGTTAAGGGTGTTAAATTCCATAGATATAACAATGAATCTGACGAAAATACTATGGATTTAACTGTCTCTAAAACAATAGAAGGTTTTTCTAGATACGTAGAGAAGATATATCCTGATTTAATAATTGTTCATGGAGATAGACCTGAACCACTTGCATGTGCAATTGTTGGCTCTTTTAAAAATATTTTAGTCTCTCATATTGAGGGAGGAGAAGTATCAGGAACAATTGATGAATTAATTCGACATTCAATTTCAAAATTATCTCATATTCATTTTGTTTCTAACAAATCAGCAAAGAAAAGACTTATTCAAATGGGTGAGAGTGAAAGTTCAGTTTTTATAATTGGCTCTCCTGATATTGATTTAATGTTTTCTTCAAATTTACCGGACATTTCAGATGCTAGAAATAAATATGATATAGAGTTTAAAAAATACTCAATATGCCTTTTTCATCCTGTTACAACAGAAATTGATTTTTTGAAAGATCAAATTAATTGTTTGGCAGAATCATTAATTGAAAGCAATAAAAACTATATTGCCATATACCCAAATAATGATTTAGGATCTAACTTAATTATTGAAAAATATAAAAGTATTTCATCTAATAAAATTAAAGTTTTACCGTCAATAAGATTTGAGTACTTTTTGACAATTTTAAAAAATGCAGATTTCATAATTGGGAATTCATCTGCAGGAATTAGAGAGGCACCATACTACTCAGTAAATTCAATTAATATTGGTTCTAGGCAAAACAATCGTGACACTAACAAAATGATTACCAATGTAGGTTTTAGTAAAAAAAATATTTTAAAAGAAATAGATAATCTAGATAAAAAACAACAAACTGAACCAGTCAAAAATTATGGGGATGGTAGGAGTGCAGAATTATTTTCAGGAATCTTAAAACTCGACAAAATATGGGAAACACCAAATCAAAAGATGTTTAATGATCAAAACTAAAATTTAATTGCAATAAAAATTGGAATAAAACACTTATCTCAATGACAAAATAATCTTTATTATGATAATTGGAATTGATGCATCAAATATAAGGACAGGGGGTGGTAAAAAACATTTAGAAAAATTCATATTAAATTGTCTAGATGAGGATAAAAGCATAAGCTTTATAATTGTCTCTAATAATTTTGTAAATAATAGCTTTTTAGAGCTTACAAATATTAAATGTATTTCAAACCTATTATTAAATTATGGAAGTCTGCCATCTATAATATCACAATTACTTATTTCCACATACTATTTTAAAACTAGTAATTGTGATTTTGTGTTTGCTCCTGGAGGTATATTTCTCTCAAGATTCAGACCTTTTTTTACAATGAGCCAAAATATGTTGCCATTTGATTCAAGCTCAACATCAAATTTTTCATTAATTAAAAAAATCAAGTTTACTTTGATTAGATTCTTTCAATTATATTCATTTAATAGGTCTAATGGTGTAATTTTTTTAACCAAATATGCACATAGGTTAATATCTGATAAAATTTCTACAAAAGTAAAATCTGAAATAATTCCTCATGGAATATCTCAAGAAACTTATAATAATTATAAAATTAGGAAAGATAAATTTGAAATCTTGTATGTATCGGATTTTTTGCCCTATAAAAATAATTTAAATGTTTTTTTAGCTGTAAAAGATTTAATTGAAGAGGGAATTGAAATTACGCTAACTTTAATCGGTCAAAAAGATAAAAAACAATATGAAAAAATGAGACAAATTCTGACTGATAATGAACATTTAAGAAATAAAATTAAAATCTTAGGTAAACTTCCTAATAATGAAGTTTCAAAATATTATAAAAATTCTTCATTATTTCTATTTGCCTCAAGCTGCGAAAACCTTCCTTTTATAATGTTAGAGGCAATGAGTTTTGGCTTACCTATAATTACAACAAATAAGAGCCCAATGAAAGATTTAGTAAAAGGTACAGATATTCTTTTTGACCCAAATAATATTGATGATATAAAAAAAATAATTAGACTGAATATGAGTTATGAAAAGTTACTAAAGATGTCGAATTATAATTATATAGAATCAAAGAACTATTCATGGAATCAAAATGTTATTAAATCTTTGAAATTCTTTAAATCAAATATTTAAGTATTTGATGCATGACCATACTTAAATTGATTACAATCAAATCTTGGTAACTGATGAACCTTATATCTCAAATCATCTAAAGAAATATCTCTTTGCTCTACATTGAATGAGAACTCGCAGTTATTACTTGATAAAATTTCCTGAGTTTTATCATTAAAAGTATGAAAACCTCCATATGGGTAGCAAAATGATTTAACCCCCAGATTACCAACCTTACTTTCTAGAAAATTAAAAGAATTTTCAATCTCATATTTTTGCAGCTCATCAGATAATTTAGACATAACTAAATGATTCTCAGTATGACTGCCAATTATCATACCTGCAGTATTCATTTCTTTGAGATTATTAACACTCAAATAAAAATCTGCTACAGTAAAATTTTCCTTTATAAATTTATCAAATAGCTCATCAATAACTAACTTTCTTTTATCATATTTAATAAAATAATTTAGTATCCTCTTGATTATTAAAGAGTATTGATCATTATCCTGATTTAAATATGTTAGCCTTTTAAACTCATCAATCTTGTTTATATCAAAGAATTTCTGAATTTGTTTTTTTTGTAAATAGGTATATAAATCCTTTGAGTCACAGTTTGAGATTAAAATATGTATTCTATGAACATCTAAAATTTGATTCTCCTTAAATGGAAAAGTTGGTATATAAAAAATACCCCACAAACCTCTTTTTTTTAATTCAGGAAAAACATTTTTATAATGACAGATTAAACCGTCATCAAAAGTCAAAATAACTCCTTTCTTCTCTTCTTCTTTTAATTCTTTGTTCCTAATTGAACTAATAAATGACTCTTTACTTACAAATCCATATTTTTTATCAAAGTAGTCTAATTGTTTCTTGAATAAATCAAAATCAAGCCTAAAAAGATTAGGAAAATTTTTGTCCTTATGTCTAACATAATGATACATTATAGCTTTCATCATTCAAATGCATTTATTATTGGAAATTTTTCATCAAGAATACTTTTTTGATCAAGATAACTTACTATTTTTTGATCAAGATTATAATAGGCCTTTTTAATAGATTCTTCACTAAAGTCTTTATTCTTGTATAATCTACCTTTTAAATTATTCTTCTTATACCTTTTCAACTTATCAAAGTCCTTTATTAATTTAACACATTCAGTTGTAGAATCATGAATTAACCTATTACCTATTGAATGGATTGTATCATTTTTTTTAATTCTTGCTCTAATTTGATGAATTATATCACCAGTATCTACACCACTATCTATATGCATGAAAGTTGATCCTATCGCTGACAATTCATTTTCAACAAATGGCCAAAAGTTAGTACCAGAACCTCTGTAATATGGAGAAATTCCAAGATGAATATTAATAAATTTATTTTCAAATACTTTTAATAATCGAGACTTAATTATTGAACAGCCGTAAGAAATAATTAAATCTGGATTTAATGCTATTATTTCTTTCACATTTTTTTCTGAATTTATATCGCCTCTATTTATAAAAACTGAATTAGAATTATCAATGTTTTCTTCACAATAATTTTTAAAAAATTGAATTTCAGATTTATTTCTCTCCTCAAGGTGTTTTTTCCTTAAATTATTATTTTCTTGATTGTTAACTTTTTTAACAATATTTCCTGAATCAGATTCACAGAATGAGGCAATAACATTGACCTCAGTTTGGCTGGACATATATTTTTTAAAATAATTATGTCTTAATTCATTACCAGTAAGTAGTATAATTTTTTTGATATTATATTATAAATTAATCAACTATAAATAGTAGTCAAAAATATATAAATATTATCGATATATTTGTCAATAGGTATTATAAAGATGAGTAAGCTATTAATTACAGGTGGTACAGGTTCTTTTGGTAAAGCATTCCTTAAAAGGCAACTTAATAATAAAAAGTTTAGTGAAATAAGAATTTTTTCACGTGATGAAAAAAAACAGGATGATTTAAGAAAAGTTATTAAGTCTGATAAAGTAAAATTTTATTTGGGTGATGTTCGTGAAATAAGCTCTATTGAATCAGCAATTGATTCAGTAGATTATGTGTTCCATGCTGCAGCATTAAAGCAAGTTCCTTCCTGTGAATTTTTTCCAATAGAAGCTGTAAAGACTAATATTCTTGGAACTAATAATGTGCTTTCTTTAGCAAAAAGAAACAACATAAAAAAACTTGTTGTTTTAAGTACTGATAAAGCAGCATATCCAATAAATGCAATGGGAATGTCTAAAGCATTAATGGAAAAGGTAATGATATCAAATTCTAGAGACCTTGAAACTAGTAAAACAGTTTTTTGTGGAACAAGATATGGAAATGTAATGGCTTCACGAGGATCTGTCATTCCTTTGTTTGTTGATCTAATAAAAAATAAAAGAGATTTAACAGTTACAAATCCAAAAATGACAAGATTTATGATGAATCTAGATCATGCTGTTGAGTTAGTATATTATGCTTTTGAAAATGGAAATAACGGAGAAATCTTTGTTCAAAAATCTCCGGCTGCTTCTATTGAGGTTCTTGCTCAGGCATTGGTAAATATATATAATTCATCTTCAAAAATAAAGCTAATTG
>CETK01158637.1_pt1 | contig 22689 bp, 22 predicted proteins | sample 361431 | NCBI WGS metagenome assembly CETK01 (sample SAMEA2622452, study PRJEB7988) | marine metagenome | biome: marine biome (ENVO:00000447); feature: surface water layer (ENVO:00002042); material: "saline water (ENVO:00002010), including plankton (ENVO:xxxxxxxx)" | depth 5 m | reverse complement strand
AAAAAAAAACTACACTAGTCAATACTGGTGATGATCTTGGTACTGTATCTAAATGATATGTTAAAGTTACAAAAAAATATATTACTGTAAATATACAAAGAAATTTGATAAATTGCTTAATATAAATAGTATTAAAATATCTGGTAACAAATTTATTTATTTCAAAAATTAAATATAAAATAATAAATAATATATTTCCTATTGCTAAATGAATAATTTGATTTGAATTTGGAATAATAAATATTTCATCTCTTATGTTATACGATGCCCAATATGACAAATTTAATATGAAAATATCAAATAATGTAATTATAATACTTTTTTTTTTTTCCTTTAGTTTGGTTAAATCCATAAATTAATAGAAATTTTAATCTAATATGATCAATTAAATTACTACATATATTACTATTACAATTTTACACTAAATTTTTTTAAGTTACATTCTCTTTTTGCTAAATAAACTAGCTCATCGCTCGCTTGAAGTTTTTTAAGTAATTTTGATAAAATCTTTAATGTAAGTTTTTTATTAAATATTGACAAAAAGGTAAGAAACAATAATTGGAAATCAATAAAGTTATTGTTATTTTTAATATAAAAAATGCCTAACTCACTTTTCCATGGTCTTATAAACATATTATAATCTTTGTTAGGGTCAAGACTATCTTTTAAAATTTCTCCTTCATCCGAAAATATGATCGAGGAAAAATCAGTTATACCTGGTTTAACTAACAACAAATCTTTTTCAAAGTTGCTATAAAGACTAACCTCACTGGGTATTTGGGGTCTTGGACCCACTAAACTCATATCACCTATTATAACATTAACTAACTGGAGAATTTCATCAATTTTAAACTTTCTTATAAATTTACCAACAGAAGTAATTCTTTTATCATTTGATGATGTTGATGTAATTCCAGATTTATCAGCATTTTTAATCATTGAGCGAATTTTAAATAAATTAAAATTTTTAAAGTTTTTGCCGACTCTAGGAGAAATATATACAGGATTTGAGAAATCTTTTAAAAAAATTAATAGCAAACAAATTAAAATTATCGGAAAAGAAAATATCAAAATTATAATTGAAATAAATTTATCTATTAACATTTTTGACATTGAAATAATCTATAAACCAAGAATTAGAATTTATTAATTAATTTTTTAATTTTACTAATTAAACTATTAGCATCCATTTTGAGTTCTTTTCTTAAAAATTTTTGATCGCCTACTATTTTTAATGTTGTATCGTCTGTAGAAACAATATTTTGTTTACACTTAATAGAGTATTTATTTATAATAGCTGCTATTGTGGACCCTAAACCTCCTAAAAAATTATTTTCTTCAACAGTTAGTATAACACGATATTTTTTTAAGGTTTTAACCAAGTCTTTTTCATCAATGGGTTTTAAAGAGCTCAAAGTGTACAAAGAAATATTGATTTTGTTTTGCCTTAATTTGTCAACTGCCTTCCAGCATTCACTAAATATTCCACCAACACAAATAATTGCTAATTTAGAGCCTTTAGAATAATTATTTAATCTACCAATTTTCAATATTTTATTATTTGGAATTAAGCTGCTAGCATTTTTTTCAAGTCTTAGGTAACTAACTCCATTAAATTTTATAAGCTTATTGAATATCATTTTTGTTTCCCATTTTGTGCTTGGGGCAGCTATTGTAATGCCAGGAATACAATTTAAAACTGACAAATCTTCTGTTGCATGGTGAGACATGCCTAAAACACCGTAGGTAAAACCTCCACCTGATGATACTAAATTAATATTTAAATTATGATACACTGCATCATTTCTTATCTGTTCTAAGCATCTTAATGTTAAAAAATTAGCAATTGAGTAAGCAATGATAACTTTTCCACTCATGGCTAAACCGGTCGATAACCCAATTAAGTTTTGCTCAGCAACACCTACATTCAGATATTTTTTTGGAAATTTTTTTTCGAATTCATCAAATACACCGAAACCCAGATCGGCTGTTAACAACATTAATCTTTTATTTTTTTTTGAAATTTTTATAAGTTCTTTTTGAAAAGTATCTCTCATAATTTTTTTCTAATTGATTTCTTGCTATTTTGTATTCAATTCCTCTTGCGGTTCTATAATGCCACAAGTTATTTTTTTCCATAAACTTTACTCCTTTGCCTTTGATAGTATGGCATATTACACATAGGGGTTGGTTAGATCTTGTTTTTTTTAATACTTTAAATATTCTATTATGATTATGTCCATCAACCTCTAAAACTTTCCAACCAAATGCCTGCCATTTTTTTTTTAAAGGCTCTAAATTTAAAGTTTGTTTAACAGACTTAATACTTTGAATTTTGTTATAATCAATAATATTGACCAGGTTTCTTAATTTATGGTGTGAAGCAAATAATATAGCTTCCCAATTAGATCCTTCGTCTAATTCTCCATCACTCATTAAATTAAAAACTCTTTTTTTTTTATTAACAAAAGCTAAACCACAACTTACTGATAATCCATGACCTAGTGATCCTGATGAAAAATCTACACCTGGAACTTTATAGTGAGAGATGTGTCCAGATAGTGTAGATCCATTTTTGCAATATGTTTTTAGTTTCTTAACGGGAAAGAATCCTTTCTCAGCTAAGGCTGCATATATTATACCACCAGCATGTCCTTTACTTAATATAAAATAATCTTGTTTTTCTTTTTTTTTTCCTGTTTTAGAAAATTTTATGTTTATAATTTCATTAAATAAAACTGCAACGATATCTGCAATGGATAACATTGAACCTATATGTGAGGTTCCTGCCTCTGAAGTCATATCAAGAGCATGCAAACGTATTTTATTTGCAAATCTTATGGTATCATTTAGGTTCATTTATATCTGTTATGAATTATATTTCTTATAATAAAACTTATGTTAAACGCAATAATAAAAAATATATATTAAAAAAATATATTATTAAAACTATTCCCAAACATAATTACAAAATTGTTAATGATTGTATTTTAGCATATCATAAAGTTCTTTTTAAAAATTGCACAGGTATACCAAAATTAATTTCAAATAAAAAAGAACTTGAATTTAAGTTTGAATATTGTGGAAAAAGTTGTGCTCAAATTCTTCAAAAGAAAAATATAAATTTCAATGAGATGAATATGATACTTGATGGTATATCTAAAATATTAAATATTTGTGAAGAAAAAAAAATAGATTTAGATCCTCATTTTAAAAACTTTACTATTAAAAATAATAAAGTTTATTTTGTAGATCTTTATCCACCAATGAATAACAAATTTATAAATATTTTGTTGAATTATAATAAAAATATTAAAAAAAATATTAAAATGCATTTAACAAATTATGATTATAAAAAAATTAAACATCATTTTTTAGCTGACTTGAAAAAATCAAAATATATAAATAGGAAATTTTATTTTTATGCAAAAAAATATTTTTTGCAAAAAAGAATTATTAAAAATATAAATTATAAATTAATTAATAAAATAATTAAAATTGAGGAAAGTAATTTAAAAAATAAATCTTTCACACTTTCTTAAATTCCCGAATTTATTTTTTTGATTAAATCTAGTACTTTAGATGAATACCCCCATTCATTATCATACCATAATGTAAACTTAATATGATTATCCAAAATATTTAAAAATCTTAAATCTAAAAAAGATGAAAATTCTGTTCTTGTGAAATCGCTTGAAACTAAAGGCTCTCTACTCAAAGATATAATTTTTGGCTTTAAGTTAATTATTTTATTAATTAATTTTTTTTGCGTGGGTTTTTTTTTAAGTTCCAGCACAACATCAGCTGAAGAAACAATACTTGTAGGTATTCTGAAAGAGTTGGCTATGAATTTATTTCTGAGAACTGGAAGAACTTCATAAGTTGCCTTTATTGCTGAAGTATTTTTTGGTATTAAAGAATTAGGACTAGCCCTACCGAGAGCATAATTATCTATGATTTGACCAGGCACAGCATATGATTTAGAGGGTCCATCTAATAAATTTTGATAACCCAGCCAAGGATGTAAAGTAGTTACAAAGCCTTTTTTAATTTCAAATAAATTATTAACAACTTTTAAAATAGGTGCTAATGCTGTTGCATCACATATGCTACTTGAAATTAAAAAATCTTTAGATCTATCAAAATTATTATCGTTAACACCATATATCAGTGTTTTATCAACATACTGAGGACCTGGACTATTTGTGACTATGATGTTTTTTACTTTTTTTATAAGTTTTTTAGATAGAACTAAATTTTTTTTTACCCCGCTTGAATCTATTATATAATCAACATTAAATTTTTTCCAATTGACTTCATCAATTCTTGTTTTGTTTGAAAACTTTATTTTTTTTTTATTAATGGTTAGTTGATCTTTATTAATTGAAATACTAGATTTTAATTTGCCATAAGTTGAGTCATATTTAATCAGATATGCAATATTATTCAAATCAGGATTAATATCATTTATAGCTACAACCTTAAAAATTTTTGAATTAAGAATTTGTCTTAATAGAACTCTTCCAATTCGTCCTAACCCATTTATACCAATTTTTATCATATTTAATATTTATAACTCCTTATTCTATCTTCTTTAAAACTATAGTCAGAGATTGACTCTATATTTAACTTATCTGATGAATATTTATACCCTCTTAATCCATAATTAAAAATTTTTTTCTTTTTTATGTTCTCAAGTTTTAAAAAGAAATTTGATATATTGTGAAGTTTATGATTTATTTCCCATCCTGAATTACTTTTTTTTATAATATCTAAAATATTAGTTTCTTTCGTGGCTGCTATTGGCACACCCATAGACATGGCCTCCAAAACAGTATTGGGCATTCCTTCAGATCTTGAAGGTTGAATTAAAATATCGAACTTAAGTAATTCTCTATATTTTTTTTTATTATAAAATGGTCCATTTAAAGCTATTGGATTCTTCTTATGTACCTTATTAAAATTATCAATAATTGTTTCACTAGAATATCCATGTTTTGATCTGTGTTGACCTATAAAAACTAACTGTATTGATTTTTTTAAACTTTTATCTAAGTATAGAGAATATTCATTTAAGAGAATGTCCAATCCTTTAATATAAAAATCATATCTACCAAGATAACCAATGATAATTCTTTTATTTTTAAGTTTTGAATTGATTACACTTTTTTTTTTTAGATAAAAAAAATCTTTATTAATTCCATTTGGAATCTCGAATATCGTATGTTTGTTAAATAATTTTTTTATATGACTTTTTTCACCCTTATTAAGTGCTATAAAACCATTTATTAATTTCACCATATTTTGAAAAATAATTTTATGATAAATAACTTTTTTTAATTTATGAACTTCCAAAGCCACTGGGCACAGTGTGCCTCTTGGACATATATAAACTTTTATTCTCATTGCTTTAGAGAATAAAATTATAGGTACTATATCAAAATTATAAATCTCGTGTATTATTATAATATCTGGTTTGCCAAAAACCTTGATAAATTTAAACAACGGATTACCAAAAAATATATTTAACAAGTTAAAAGTAATACTGTAATAAAAAATTTTTTTAATTTTTAGATTGAGCGCGTTATTAGAGTTTAACAATGCTACTTTATGTCTTTTTGCTTGTGCTTTTGCAAGGTTAATTACACTGCTCTCTAAACCTCCAACCCTTAAAAATTTAGAATTTTTTTTTGAAGGTAAAATTTTTGCGTAATGTGCTATTTTCATTTTTTTATTTGTAGATTCCAGAAGTTAAACACTAAAAGTATCCATAATCTAAAATAATTTTCCTTTATACTTTTTTTACTTGAAATCATTTTATAAATTTTATTTTTTTCAAAATAGTCACAAATTATAGAATTTGGTTCAATTAAACTATGAAGCATCTCAATTCCTTTTTTTTCAATCAAATACTTGTGAAGTGGTATTGAGAAACCTCTTTTTTTTTTATTGTTTAAGAAACTAAGACCTTGCCTTTTAAGAATTTCTTTAAGTTCCTTTTTAGTATTAAAAATATCTATCATAGAAAAAGGATTTGAAGAATTTACTCTATTAAAGGTGATTAAGTCTAAAAATGGACATCTAATTTCCAAAGAGTTTGCCATTGAAGCTCTATCAACTTTAACCATAAAATCATATTTTAATCTTTCTAAAAAAGCATTGAAACCTCTCTCTAAACAAGAATTTCCATTTCTTAAATAAGTTTTTGAAACACTTTTTTCAAAATTATGGTCAAAATGCATTTTATAAATTGAGTTTTTCATATAATATTTTCTATAATACAAATTCCATCCACCATTAAATAACAAATGATATAAATTTTGCTCATCTAAATAAAAGGAAAAGAATAAATACAAAAATTTTTTAGGCAAAAACTTAAATTTATCCAAAATTTTATATGATATTGTAAGATTTGAAGTTGATGGTAAATAGTTAATAAAGTTCTTCAGTGCAAATAACTTGTAATCTTGATATCCACCGAAAATTTCATCTGCGCCATCACCTGACATAGCTACTTTTGTTTTTTTTGAAATTTTATTGTAAATTAAGAAACTAGGTATAGAAGATGAATCTGCAAATGGTTCATGAAACATTTCAAAATTTTTTTTTAACATTTCGTCAATTTTAAGATCTTCAATTTCTATCTCATGATGATTTGAGCCAATTATGTTTGAAACTTTTTGTGACAATTCGTCAAAAATATTTTTATCTTGAATATTTTTGACGTAATAAGTATTTATTTTTTCGTTAAGAGAAGCAAACTTACATACAATCGAAGAATCTACACCCCCCGACAATAAATAAGATATTTCAACATCAGATACTTTTCTATATTCTAAAGATTGACTTAAGAGATTTTCAATTTTTTTTAAAGATCTATTATTTTCTTTGTTAAAATTAAATTTTAAACTATTGTCTATTTTAACACTCTTTAAAATATCATTTTCCAAGTTATATTCCAATATTTCGCCTGGTAATAATGATTTTATATTTTTATAGATAGTATTTTCCTCATGAAAGTAGCCCTTCCAGAAATAATGGGTTAGTCCAAAATGATTAATTTTTTGCTCTTTTTTTATTTCTACAAGTCCATGTAGATCAGATGAAAAATAAAATTCTGATTTATCATGAAGATAATAAAGTGGTTTTTTTCCAAATAAATCTTTGGCCAAAAAAATTTTATTTCTTTCATTATTGTATATTGCAAAAGAATAAAAACCCCTTACTTTGTTTAAGAAATCAAAGCCATACTTCTCGATACCTTCTGCTAAAACTTCAGTATCACTGCTAGTTCTAAAAACGAAATCATTGAAATATTCGTCTTTTAATTTTTTATAATTATAAATTTCTCCGTTAAAGACAATTATATTTCTTTTAGATCTAGTCATCATTGGTTGATTTGATCTATTGTCTAGGTCTATTATACTAAGTCTTGTATGACCAAGAATTAATTTATCATTAATTTTTATAGAATTTTTTGCATCGGGACCTCGATTTTTTAAAAATTTAAGTAAAATTTCAATTTCTGCTTGTTTTGTTTTTTTATCAGATATTATTCCTGCTATTCCACACATAATTTTAATTGAAAAGTTTATATTAATTTTAGTTTTTATTTATACTCATAAATATTTATATTAAATATAAAAATTTATATATTATTTAGTAATATTTTTTTCTCCAGCAAAAGCTCTTGCAAGACATATTGAGTTTAATAACCATACTGCTGAGTTGTACTCCATATTTATTGAATTTAGTACGAACAGTAAACTTATAATATAGACTATACATGATGAGTCGTAATTACTGATTATTAAGTTATTTTTTTTATATAATTTAAAAATTATAAAAATATAAAATGATAAATAAACAAACAGACCAAAAATACCATAGCTCACAGCAAGGTTTATGTAAGCGTTGTGAGTTTCAGTCAATGAACCTTGATTATCTTCTCTAATTCTAAAAGTTTCTACACCATCGCCAAGAAAAAGATCTTTCTTAATTTTTTGAATTCCTGAATAAAAAAGATTTCCTCTATGAGTTTCAAATTCTAAAAAAGTATTTATTTCATCTACTTCTTTACCAAACATCAATTGTTGGAAAAATATATTTTCACTTTGTTTGGCAAAAATTGAGTAAATTGAAAAAATAGTAAGACTGAGAAATGACAAAACTAATAATGATTTTTTAAAATGGATAAAAAAATACAACAAAAGTTGCAATATTAAGAGTAATTTTATAGTTGTTGAGTCAATTTTTACAGCGACGATAAAATACAGTACTAAAAATATTATACCTACAACAAAAGATTTTTTTTTCAAAATATAAGATAAAATAAATGGGAATAACAAACATATAAATATTCCCAATGTATTTTTATTGGCTCTAGTTGGTCCATAATCAAAGTCAATAATGACACCAACAAAAGAGGAATTGTATAAAAAAATATAAATATATATTAATACAGAAAAAATAATTATGTAGGTATAGATTATATACTTGATAAATTTGTCTATATTTTCTTCGAAAAAAATATAATTATAAAATAACAAAGCAAACAATATACTTATGTTTTGTTTAATGAAATATTCAATAATATACGAAGTATTATGATTTTTTATGATGTATTCTGATAATCCAACCAAAAAATAAAATAAATTAATAAAAAAAAATAGAAATAAATAAATAAAAACCTTATTCTTAATACTACTAAAGTTAAAATAATTAATAATAATTATTAAAGATGTAAAAATTAAAGATAAATAAAATAAAATAGAAGACTTAATTAAATCTAAAAAATGCCAAGTTGTAGACCATAAGCAAGTAGAAATAGCCAGGAAAAATAAAGCAATATCTAAAAATTTTATTTTGTAATGATTGCGCATTTATAATAGTAAATTAAAGCTCCAAAAAAATAAACACCTGTAGTAAAAGCAAAAAATATTAAACTATTTTTAAATTCAAAATAATTAATCAAACTTAATAAGGGAAAAAGAATTAGATATAAAAATCTAAAACCTAAAAAGAATTTATATATTTCAATTAAATTTGGATATTTTTTTTTGAAAATGATATGTGTTTGATTATATAATAATTTAAAAGTAAGTCCTGACACGGAACTAAGCAGAAAAAGATAAAAATTTTGAGAAATTATACCAGGATACACAATTAAAAACACTTGTATCAAATCAGGATTAAAATTGTCTATATTGTCTCCAAAAACATATTTCTTTTTATCAAGTCTAGCCAATTGACCATCAACAAAATCAATAAATAAAACTAACCCAATTAATAAATATCCAATAATTAAAAATTTATAATTAATTGTAGAAAATATAAATTTATTACAAATGAAAAATATAGATAATATGGATAAAAGAAAACCAATCAAATCTAATAAATTCGCAGAAATTTTTGATTTGTAACAAATATAAGAAAATATTAACGCAAAAAACTTTATTGTATTATGAAAAAGTCCTAATTCTCTCCTTTTATACGGGTTTTGTATTGGAAAAGTCTTTTTTAAAAATTCATTATAATTCATTATTAAACTATTAAACTTTTTTTGTGATCAATCCAATAAATGAGCCCAATCCATAAAAGAAATGAAGAACAAAAAAAAGAAATGGCCCTATAAATAAAAATTTCAATTCTTTATGCTTTATTACAATAAAAACTGTTCCTACTAAGATAAAAATTAAGTACATTGCTATTCCTAAATAATATAGAAATAATATTATTTTATTATTAAAAATTAAAATACTTATTAAACCAAAAATTAAAAATAAAAAAAAAAATAGTGGTGTGTAATGTCTGATACTTCTAAAGCTAAAATTTTTATTTATAGTAGTGATTAGTCCATTTCTTAGAGTTTGTTTAATAAAATCAATTAAATTCGATCTAACATAATAATAGGACGTAATGGAGTTGCTTAATAAAATTTTGTAACCATGCTTTCTTATTCTATGATTAAATTCTATATCTTCATTAGCTGGTTCATCTTCATTGAAATTACCAATTAATTTGAATATGCTTTTCTTAAAACATCCAAATGGAACAGTATCTGCCTCAATTATTTTTTTATTTTTTGTAGCACCAGTCCTAAATTTTGAATTTCCTACACCAAATGATGATGAAAGAACTTTTGCTATTGATGAAGATATTAAGTTTTTGTTCTTGCTTATACTATAAATGTAACCACCTACATTCATAGTTTTTTCGTCACTTGAGATTAGTAAGTCAATATTATTTTGGATATATTCAGAAGGATAATAGGCATGAGCATCACATCTTATAATGATTTCATATTTAGACGCCTCCACACCAAGATTTAAAGCTGATGGGGCTATTTTTTTTGGATTGTTAATTATTTTTATTCGTTGATTATTTTTTCGAAATTGATTCACTATATTAACTGTATTATCATTACTTTCCCCATCTACGATGATTATTTCATATTCCTTGCAATCTTTTAGTGATGCTAATAAAGATTCAAGGCAATCTGCTATATAATTTTCTTCATTTAGTGTTGGAATTATAATTGACACACTCATTTTTTTTTTTTTAAAAATCTCGCAGTATTAATTATTCCTTGGTTAAGGTTGATGAATTTTTTTTTTTTAACTAAGTTAAGTTTTTTAATGCTAGGTTTTCTTCTAGTCATATCACCTTCTTTAAGTGGTTTAAGAAAAACAATCTTTGATTTTGAATTTAATAGTTTTTGTATTTTTTTTGCTAAATCAATTATTTTAATCTCATTATCATTTCCAATATTAACAACATCATTCATAAATTTTTTTTTTTCAAATATCGATTTGGTTAGATTGATGTTATCATCAATGTATAAAAACGTTCTTGTTTGCTTTCCATTACCATTTATTGTCAAATTTCTATTTTTTAACGCTTGTTTGATGAATTTGGTAATTACAAATTGATCACTTTGAAGAGGACCGTATGTATTAAAAAATCTAAAAATGGTAAAATCAATATTATGAACTTTCTTAAAAGTTCTAAAAAAAGCTTCACCTATATTTTTTACTATAGCATAAGGAAGTCTAGAATTTAAAGGGGTAGTGGACTCATTTTGTGGAATAGTAACTGGTTCTCCATATATTTCTGAGGATGATGCATAAAAAATTCTTTTAATTTTTTTCTTTACAGCAAAATTAAGAATGTTTTCAATTCCTTTAATATCATTCAATACTAAATTTGGATATTTTAATGTTCTTTTTACTCCAACGACTGCAGCATAATGAAAAATATAATCAATTCTTTTATTTTTAAAAAATTTTGAAAAATTTGGATTATTTACATCATATTTTATAAAAGCCCAATTTTTATATTTTTTAGATGGTAACTTATTTTTACTACCGGTACTTAAATTATCTAAAATAAATACATTATATCCTGACTCAACAAGATGCCTTGCTAGTGAGCCACCTATATTGCCTGCTCCACCAGTAATAAGAATATTATTTTTCATTTAAAAATATTTTTAATATCGTAAAATATATTTTCTTTTTTTCCATAACTTAAAACTTTTTTTTTACCTAATTTTAAAAAATATTTATGTCCAACTGCGATTATAATGCAATCATAATATTTTTTTTTTAATTTTTTCATTAATTTCACATTTTTTAAATCATGATTAATCCACGGATCATAAACATGTACAGTATGATTTTTTTTACAAAAATATTTATAAATATCTTGAACTTTAGTGTTTCTGATATCAGAGCAGTTTTCTTTAAAGGTATAACCAAATATAACGATTTTAATTTTTTTATTTTTAAATTTTATTTTAATATCTTTTTGTATTAATTTTGAGAAATACAAACCCATACCATCATTAATTTTTCTACCAGCAGTAATTAAATCGGGTTTAAAATTAATTTTACTTGATTTGTATAACAAATAATATGGATCAACACCGATACAATGTCCACCAACTAGACCTGGCTTAAAATCTAGAAAGTTCCATTTTGTATTCGCAGCCGCTAAAATATCATATGTATTTAAATTCATTTTTTGGAAAATTTTAAATAATTCATTAGTAAAACCTACATTGATATCTCTCTGAATGTTCTCAATTACTTTAGCAGCCTCTGCTATCTTTACACTTGGCGCCACATGAACACCTTTTAAAATAATTGAATTATATAACTTCGCTATAAATTTTTCAGCAAACTTATTTGATCCAGAAACAATTTTTTTTATACTCTTTAGTTGATGTTTTTTATCACCAGGATTGATTCTCTCAGGACTATAACCATAATAAAAATCTCTGTTTGCTTTTAATTTTGTTTCTTTTTCAATTATGGGGATGCAAATTTCTTCTGTTAAACCTGGATATACTGTGGACTCATAAATTACAATTGAATTTTTTTTAATAATTCTTGAAATTTTTTTTGTTGCATTTATTAAGTTCCGAAAGTCTGGTTTTTTATTTCTGTAAATTGGAGTTGGCACGGTAATGATAAAAATTGTGCTTCCTGAAAGATGACTAATTTCACTTGTAACTTTAAGTTTTTTTGCAGAACATATATAATTTTTAGAAAATTCTTTTGTACTATCATATCCCTTTTTTAGTCCATTTACTCTAACTTGATTTATATCGTAACCTATTGTGTTATATTTTTTTCCAAATTCTACTGCTAAAGGTAAGCCTACATAACCCATGCCAAAAATAGCAATTTTATTTTTTTTCATAATGTTTTATCGTTTTGCAATAAATGGCAATAAATAAACTAAGTTGTAAATAAAAACAAATACTAAGCCAATTATTAAAAAATGCTCCATGAGTTTTCAAAGGGAATATAAACACGTATAATCCAATTAAAATTGATAAAATATCATTGTTAAATATTTTTTTATTAACTTTGAAAAAATAAAAATTCGTTATCCGAAAAAAGATTATTAAACTTAAAATGATAAATGTTGTTAATAAAAATAAAAATCCTAAAAAACCTAATTCAGATAAAAAAAGAATATAAAAATTATGCGGATGAGTTGAGCATCCTCCCTTTATATTATATTTATCAGTATTACATTTATTTCTAAATCCTTTTAACCCTGAACCAATAACTTTATTATCATTGAAAATTTTAAGTCCAGTTTCAAAAAGTAATTGATGATCTTTTTGATAATTAGTCGAAAATATGTTTAGTTGATTAAATGTATGTTTGTACATTCTTTCGTATGTAGGTTTTAATATAGATATCGACATTAAAAATGTGAAAAAAAGAACTAATATAAATAAGTATTTTTTATTTTTATCAAATTTTAAAAAAAACAAAATTAATATACTGTAAATTGCAATACTAAAAAAAGCTGATCTTTCACCTGATAAAAGAACTAAGAAATTTGCCATAAGGAGAATTGCAAATATATAATAGTCATCATATTTAATTTTAAAAATTATATATTTACCTTTTTTTTTGTTTATTAAAAAAAGTGCAATTATTATAGGAGTAATTTTACTCAAATAAGACCCTACAACCCACTCGTCCCCGAACAAACTTTGAATTCTCACACCATTAAATTTGTAACCCAAAAGATTTGTTTTTAAAAAATATTCTAAATTTATATCTAAAAAAAGAATTGCTAAAATAATTAAAAAACAAAATAATAATTTTTTTGGAAATTTAAAATAAAAATTAAAAATATAGTGAAAAACTATGGCAAAAATTAAAAATCTTAAGTAGGAAAATGAGGGTATGAAGCTTTCTAAAAAATAGTCTTCGTTTAAAGGAATTATTAACGAACAAAAAACTAAATAAATATAAAAGATAAATATGAATTTATAAATCTTATTTTTTAAAATTATACTAACTAAATTTTTTCCTTTGATAAAAACAATTAATATACAACAAAGAACCAAAGATAAGTCGCTCAAAAAAGGGCCAGTAATTAAAAGAAATGGCAATAACAAAACTATAGTTTCGATTAATTTGTGTTTCAAAGATTTTTCTTTCATAAACTTAACTAATTTATTTATAAATGCTAAAAATTACTTTTTACTATATTTCTTAAACCATATAATAAAACGATGTATTCCTACATCAATTTTTTTAAAAATGTGATTACCAAGATGTTTTTTAATTTTTTTATTTTCTCCATGAGTTTTAACAACATCGCCCTGTTGAAGTTTTAGTTTCTTTACTTTCGCCTTCAGTCCCAAATTTTTTTCAATATAATTAAGATATTTTTTTAAACTTATGGGCTTATTAGAGCAGACATTAAAAACTTCAAAATAATTACTTTGTTTCTTATTTTTAAATCTCTCTAAATAAATAATAACATCATCAATAAACGTAAAATCTCTTGTATGCTTTCCAGAATTATATAGTTCTAATTTTTCGTTTTTAACAATAGAACTTGAAAACTTATACAAAGCCATATCAGGTCTACCAAAAGGTCCAAATACTGTAAAAAATCTAAGTGCTGTACATTTTAGTTTATAAATTTCACTATAAGAATAAGCCATAATTTCATTACATTTTTTTGTGGCCGCATAAAATGATATCGGTCTATCAGTTGAATAATTTTCTTTTAGAGGAAATTTTTTTTGTTTACCATATACTGAACTAGTGGATGCAAATATAAGATTTTTAACTTTAAATTTTCTACAGCATTCAAGAATATTAAAAAACCCTTTCAAATTATTATCAAAATAACTTTCTGGATTTTTTATTGAATACCTTACTCCAGCTTGAGCAGCTAAATGATAAACAATATCAAATTTATTTTTTTTAAAAAGTTTACTTAATTTTTTATAATTTTTAATATCAATTTTATAAAAAAAAAAATTTTTAGATTTTAAATTATTTAATCTTTTTTTTTTGAGGTCTATGTCATAATAATTATTAAGATTGTCGATTCCAAAAATTTTATCGTTGCTAAGAAAAAGTTTTTTTGCAAGATGGTAACCTATAAAGCCTGCGCATCCAGTTATTAAAATTTTCATTTAAATATTGAAACACAAAATTTTAATTTATGTGTATCCATTTTTTCTCATAGTTAGAAGTTTTAATTGAATCTAAGATTTTCATATTTTCTATGGCCTCACCATAACTACATAGAACAGTATAATCTTTTTTGAGCATTCGTTCATGTTGAATTTTATAACTGTAATTTCTATCAGTTTCAAATTGAGTAATTTTCCCATCTATCTCTAAAGTACTTGCAATTAAATCGGCTTTATAAGAATGTCTATTTGTATTAACTATTATAAATCTTCTTAGTACTTTATCGATATAGTTTAATTCTAGTTGTACAAGGTTACATTTATTTGTTTTAAATAAAATCTGATATATATCGTCACTCTCTATTTCAAGATCACTAAATTTTCCTCCTGATGATATTACATCTGTTATACCTCCAAGTATCCAATTTAAGTAATCTATTTCATGAGAAAGATCTAGTAATACTCCACCACCTTTTTTGCTTGCAGAATAACTTATTCTATAATCTATTTTAGGTCTCCACTGAGGTAAATACTGACCAGCATAAGCATTAACTGACAAGATTTTTTCATTAAAAATTTTTTTTTTTAGTTCTCTTATAACTGGATAAAATCTTAAATTAAATGCTACTAGTATTTTTTTGAAATTTTTGTAATTAAAATTAAGATTAGTATCAAAAATTGGTTTCTCAATCAAAACAACACCTTTATAATTGAGTTTGTATAATTTGGCTAAAGTAGAAAAATGTTCAGAAGTTCTATTAGCAATAACTATATAATCATAATTTATTTTTTCTATGGACTCCTCTAAACTATCAAAAGATGTTCCAAAATCTATTTTTCGTCTTGAAAAAATGTATACATTAACACCAATTTCAGTTAGAATTTTTGTGTGTCTTTGTCCAATTGATCCATAACCTATAATAAGCACATTTTTTTTTTTGTAGTTCATATAATATATTATTATATCTAGATTAATTTTTGGCTTTCAAAAAAGAAGTGATAATAATTGTTAACATAATTTAAAATTTTAACATTTATAATATAAAAATGTATAAGTAAATATGATGAAAGTTTTGGTTACAGGTGCGAGTGGATTTATTGGTTCACATCTTTGTGAGGCTCTACTAAAAAAAGGCTTTAAAGTTAAAGCATTTGTTAAGTATAAAAGTGTAAAGAAAAAAGGATGGTTAAAAAATATTTTAAGTAAAAATTTACAAATCGTATACGGTAATATTGCTGACTACAAGGATGTTTTAAAAGCAGTAAAAGGATGTGATTATGTTTTTAATTTAGCTGCTAGTATTTCTGTGCCCTATTCATATAAGAAACCACAGATATTTATTGATACAAATATTCTTGGTGCTCTAAATATTTTAAGAGCATCTAATCTTTGCAAATCAAAAATTAAAAAAGTAGTTCAAATTTCCTCTAGTGAGGTTTATGGAAATAAGTTACTTAAAGATAAAAAAATACTAAAAGAAGATGCAATTACAGTTTCAGAATCACCTTATGCTGAGACGAAAATTGCTTCAGAAAATTTAGTAATGTCTATATATAAAACTACTGGAATGCCAATTGTTATTGCAAGACCATTTAATACATTTGGACCAAAACAATCCCTAAGAGCGGTAATTCCAACAATAATTACACAGTTCATATCTCTAAACAAAAAAAATAATTCCATAAATATTGGAAACTTACAAGCTCGTAGAGATTTTATATATGTAATTGATACGGTCAATGGTTTAATTAGCTTATTAAAAAAATCATGCAAACCTGGTCAAGTATATAATATTTGTACTGGAAAAACTTTTTCTGTGAAAAATATAATAAATAATTTAAATTTAATAACCAAAAAAAAACCAAAAATTTTGATTTCAAAAAAAAGACTTAGAACAACGGATTTAAAAGAATTGAAAGGATCGAATAAAAAACTATTTAAAAGTAATAATTGGTCACCAAAGTATAAAAATAAAGATGGATTTAAAAAAGCATTATCAGAAACCTATGAATGGTTTAGCGATAAAAAAAATCTAAAAAATTACTCTGATATAAAAAAATATTATATTTAATGAAAAATAGTAAATTTATAAAAATTGGAAATAGAAAAATTGGCTTGAACTTTCGACCTTTAGTAATATTTGAATTAGGCATTAATCATAATGGTAGTCTTAAGCTTGCAAAAAAAATTGTTGATGAAGCAATAAAAGCTGGTGCAGAAATAATTAAACACCAAACTCATATTGCTGAGGATGAAATGAGTCTAGAGGCAAAAAAAATAATACCAATAAATGCAAATAAAAACATATATGATTTAATTGAAAAATGTTCTTTAGATGAAAAACAAGAGTTACAACTCAAAAAATATATTGAAAAAAAAGGTGCCTTGTTCTTAAGCACACCATTTTCAAGAAAAGCTGTAGATAGGCTAGTAAAATTTAGAGTAAAAGCTTTCAAAATAGGTAGTGGTGAATGTAATAATTATCCATTGGTTGATTATATAGCATCTTTTGGAAAACCTATTATCATCAGCACTGGAATGAATGACATAAATTCAATAAAAAAGTCTATTAAAATAATAAAAAAAAAAAGAGTACAGCATGCAATACTTCATACTACAAATTTGTATCCAACTAAACACAGTGAAGTTCGTTTAAATGCATTAATAGAGTTAAAACAACAATTTCCAAATACTGTAATTGGCTTATCAGATCATACAGGTGATAACTATACTTCTTATGCTGCTGTCGCTATGGGAGCATCAATAATTGAAAAACACTTTATAGATAATAGTTCGAGAAAAGGCCCAGATATATCTGCATCTGTCGATACCAATCAAATGTTAGATTTATTGGAAGGAGTAGATTTAATACACAAGGCCATGCCTGGGGGTATAAAACCTATATTAAGAGAAAAAAAAACAGCAAGATTTGCATTTGCATCGGTTGTTGCAAACTCTAATCTTAAAAAAGGTGAAATTTTAGATAAAAATAATATCTGGGTAAGAAGGCCAGGAAGCGGTGATTTCAATGCAAATTCATATTATTCTTTATTAGGAAAAAAAATCTATTCAAATGTAAAAAAAAATACACAAATTAAAAAAATACATTTTATAAAAAATAAATAAATGAAGATAATAAATATAATTTTTTTTTCTGCAAATAGAGCAGAATATGGGCTTATTTATCCTTTTTTAAAAATTTTTCTTAAACATAAAATGTTTAAAGTTGAACTTATTATTGGTGGCTCACATACAATTAAAAAATTTGGATTATCTGTAAATGAAATTAAAAATGATAGAATAAAATTTTCTCAAATAAATTTACCATTAAAAACTAACACTCTAGACAATACTTCAAATTATTTTAATAAATTACAAAAAAAAATTAATATTTTATTAGAAAAAAAAAAAGTGGATTTAGTTTTTTTATCAAGTGACAGATTTGAAACTTTTGCATTTTCTATCTCAGCATATCTAAAAAAGATTCCAATTATACATTATGAAGGTGGTGATATAACTGAAGGAGGTGCATTAGATGATAATATAAGACATGCTATAACAAAAATTTCGAACATTCATTTAACATCTAATAAAGAGGCATTTAATAGGATTTTAAAAATGGGTGAAGAAAAATGGCGTTGTATTAATGTTGGATACTCACCATTTCACTTAATGTATAAAAAATATTATAATTTAAAAAATGTGGAAAAAAAGTACTCACTAAATTCAAATAAGCCGTTAATTTTATTTACATATCATCCTATAATCAAAAAAGAAAGTGATCAAAGAAAAGATGTAGATGAAGTTTTTAAGGCATTGAAACATTTATCAAAAAACTATCAAATTATAATTACTTATCCTAATTTTGATCCTGGTTATCAGTATATTTTAAATAAGATATTAAATATTAAAAAAGAGATAAGGGAAATAAAAGTTATTAAACATTTAGGAAGAAAGAATTATCACTCCCTACTTTACTATATAGGTAAAAATAAAAAAGGTTTTTGTATGGGAAATTCATCCAGTGGAATAAAAGAAGCAATATTTTTTAATTGTCCAACCTTAAACATTGGAGATAGACAAAAATCAAGGCTAAAAACTAAAAACGTTTTAAATGTTAAAGCTAATGAAATTGATATTATCAATAAATCTAGAAGTAAGTCACTAAATTATAGTGTAAATAATAATCCATACAAATTGAGTAGCAACTTTGTTTCAATTCCAGATGAAATTTATGAAAAATTTATGAAGAGTAATTTGATGTTAAAAAAATGTACAATTTAAAAAAAAAACCACCAACTATCTATAAAGACCAAAAAATTTTTCAAGCTATTGATAGAATAAATAAATCTAAAATTAAAATATTATTTGTTGTTGGAAAAAAAAATAAACTTTTAGGATCTATTGCAAGTGGTGATTTAAGAAGATCAATAAGAAAAAAAAACGATTTAAATCAAAATGTAGAGAATATTATGTTTAAAAAACCTAAGTATTTTCTTAAAAAAGGAAAATCTCTTACATCAATGGAGGAATTAATATGTATTCCTATTGTAAATGAAAAGAAAGAGATAATTGATTTTGAGTATAATAAAACTTTTATAAAAGATAAAAAAAATACAGTTTTTTTAATGGCTGGTGGTAAAGGGACAAGATTATTGCCTCTGACAAAAAATACTCCAAAGCCGCTTTTAAAAATTAAAGGTATACCGATTATAGAAAAAATTATATTAAATTTTAAAAATCAGGGTTTTAAAAATTTCATAATTTCAGTAAATTATTTAGGTCATAAAATAGAAAAATATCTTGGCAACGGTAAGAATCTTAATGTAAATATCGATTATATACATGAAAAAAAATATTTAGGAACTGCAGGTTCTTTATCATTAATTAATCTTAAAAAAACCTTATTTCCGATAATTGTTACTAATTCGGATCTAATTACAAGTATAGATTACTATAATTTAATTAATTATCATAAAAAAAAGAAATCTGACATTACAATTTGTGGAAAAAATAAAGTTTTTAAAATGCCATATGGAGAAATTATTCAAAAATATGAAAAGGTTAAAAAAATTGTTGAAAAGCCAAATATAAACCACTTAGTTAATGCTGGTGTTTATGTGTTTGGTAAAAACATAATAAAACATCTAAAAAAAAATCAAAAAATTATGATGAATGATCTGATTATGAAACAATCAAAAAAAAATAAAAATATATTTTGTTATCCTGTCTATGAAACTTGGGTTGATATTGGTAATAAGGTAGATTATTTTACTTATAAATAGTCAAATATGTATTCATTTTATGTAATTAAATTAAATAAATTTTGAAATTTTTGTTAAAATAAAATATATTAATTAATCTTAGTTTTGTGTCTTAAATAATAATAACTTTCATATGGTAAAATCTCTTTTTAATCTAAAAAAAGCTTCTAATCAAAATGAAAAATATGTTGAAAAATTTTTCATTAAGAAGAATCTAAAGATATTAGTTGAACTTTCCAAAAAAAAAAAAACCTTCGGTTAATCAATTAATTGTTAGTGATCCATATATTCCTGAATTAAAGGACCTCTACCTTTTATACAACTATGTTTTAACAAATAAAAGAACTACAGTTCTTGAACTTGGTTCGGGTTGGTCAACTTTAATTTTTAGTTTAGCTTTAAAAGAACTAAAAGATAAGTATTCACAAGAAATTAAAAAACTTAGGAGAAATAATCAATTTGAATTATTTGTAGTTGAAAATGAAAAAAAATATTTAAAAATAACTAGAGATAGGATTAAGAAATTTAATAAAATGTTAGGTATAAAAAAACCTATTAAAATAAACTATTCATACTCTGAAATAAAAATGTCACTTTTTAATGACAGAATATGTACTCAATACGACAAATTTCCAATGTGTAACCCTGATTTTGTTTATGTGGATGGTCCAGGCTTGTTCACTGTAAAAAATGACATTGCGGGTATAAGCACAAGACATAAAGATATGATGCCTATGATATGCGATGTTTTAAGATTTGAGTATTTTTATACTCCAGGAACAATAGTTGTTTTAGATGGTAGGGCAGCAAATGCCAAATTTTTGAGGGATAACTTAAAAAGAAATTGGAAATATTTAAATGACAGTAAAAATGATCAACATATTTTTTATTTAGAAGACCCAATTTTAGGAAAATATAATCAACTGCAATTAGAATTTTACCAAAAAATTTAAAAGGAAAGCTTTATAATGCAAAATTTAATTATAAATGATAAATAAGAAAAAAATATTATGTGTTATTTGTGCAAGAGCTGGATCTAAAAGACTTAAAAACAAAAATTTAAAAATAATATTAGGAAAGCCACTAATATTTCATACAATAAACCAAGCGAAAAATTCAAAAATTTTTAATAAAATCATTTTTTCAACCGACTCGGAAAAATTAAGAAATCAAGCACAAAAATTTGGTGCATTAGCTTGGTTTAACAGACCTAAAAAATTATCATCCGACAAAGCTGCAAAGATGCCTGTTATTAGACATGCAATAATAGAAACAGAAAAAAAATTTAATTTAAAATTTGATTATATATGTGATCTAGATGTAACTTCTCCGCTAAGAAAAGTTTCTGACATAAAAATCGCATTTAAAAAATTTATAAACTCAAAACAAGATATGTTAATATCTGGGAATAAAGCAAGAAAAAATCCTTACTTTAATATGATACAAAAAAACAAAAATAATTCGATTAGATTAGTGAATAGACCCAAAAAATATATTGTTAGGACTCAAGATGCACCTTCAGTATATGAACTTAATGCATCAATTTATTTTTGGAAAAGAGATGCATGCTTTAAACAAGTTGGGCCTTTCTGTAAAAAGACCTTTTTTTATGAAATGCCTTATAAAAGATCAATTGATATTGATACAATTACCGATTTTAAAATGGTTGAATTTTTTGGAAGGAATAAATGAATAAATTTAAAAGTTTATTTTCACTCAAAGGTTTAGAGGTTTTTATTATTGGCGGATCAGGTTTAATTGGATCTGAAATTGTTAAAGCATTATTAGAATTTGATGCTAAGGTAACAGTTTTCGATATAAATATAAGAAATAAGATTATACATAGTAAACTAAAATACGTAAAATTTAATTGTACCAAAGAAGAAGCTATTAAAAAATTCTTTGATAATTTTTTAAAAAAAAATCGTTGCCCAGATGTGTTTATTAATGCTTCATATCCTGCAACAAATGACTGGACAAAAAATAATTTTAAAGAAATTTATTACGAGACCTATAAAAAAAATATTGAGTTTCACCTAAATAGTTATGTGTGGTTAGCAAAAATTATTGCTGATCATATGGTGTCAAAAAATATTGAAGGAAGTATAATACAATTAAGTTCTATTTATGGTTTAGTTGCTCAAGATGATTGGCTTTATCAAAAAACAAATATAAAAGAAAATATGACATATGGAATAATTAAAAGTGCAACAATTCATCATTTGAAACAAATAGCATCTTATTATGGAAAGCATAAAATTAGAGCTAATACTTTAGTGATAGGTGGTGTTCAAGGTCATATTAAAGGAAGCAAAAAAAAACAAGACAGAAATTTTTTAAAAAAATTTAACTCTAAAGTGCCACTGAAACGAATGTGTGAATCAGATGAAATTCCTGCATCAGTTATTTTTTTAGCATCTAAAGCATCATCTTACATTACTGGTTCAAATATTGTGATTGAT
>CETK01142646.1_pt1 | contig 22689 bp, 26 predicted proteins | sample 361431 | NCBI WGS metagenome assembly CETK01 (sample SAMEA2622452, study PRJEB7988) | marine metagenome | biome: marine biome (ENVO:00000447); feature: surface water layer (ENVO:00002042); material: "saline water (ENVO:00002010), including plankton (ENVO:xxxxxxxx)" | depth 5 m | reverse complement strand
TGAGATCCAATGAAACCAGCACAACCAGTTACAATTATTTTCATAATATATATAATTTATGAAATAATATATTTAAATGTTATATTTAAATTATATTATATGAATAATTTTAATTATGAAAAAGAAATGATATATGGTGTAAAACATTTAAACAAATTAACGTTTGATAAGAAAAAATATGATTTTGTAAAAATAATTGCGGACCATTTTAACTGTGAGTTGAAAAATATTCATAATTGGACAGATACAAAATATGATTTTTTTACTCCAGATATGTTAGGGAAAGATACACATACAGAATTCCATAAATGGTTTTATAAAAGGCTTGATGATGGTTGGGATGAATTGACAGAAACTTATGATAAATTTATTGAAGAAATAGTATTGCCATATTTAAATTTGGATGAAGCATTAGTTCAGGTGTATCCTAATTTTCGTGTTCAGTTGCCTAATAATGTAGCAGTAGTTATAGAACATTATGATTCAGATAAGAAACATCGTCATCCAAATGGGGAAATTAATTTTATAGTTGCGTTGACAGACATGTTTGAAACAAATACTATTTGGACAGAAAAGAATTGTAGATTTCGTAATTTTATACCGTTAGAACAGAAAGCAGGCGAATGTACTAGCTTTGGTGGTAATACATATACACATTTTAATAAAGTGAATGAAACAGGTCAATCAAGGGTTAGTTTTGACTTTCGTGTTTTACCTCTTAATTATTATAATTCAAAGACAACATTACATAGCGTTACAACAAATCAGCATTATGTTGAAGGAGGTTATTATAAAAGAGTATTTTCTTCAAAAAAAAAGATATATAAAGCGCGCGATATATGGGACAAAGAAAAGGAGAAATTTAATTTGACAATGTTAAAATATAATGTTAGCAATGCTTGGGGAGTAGTAAATTTATTTGAAAAAAAAATGGCAGAATACGCAGGCAGTAAATATGCTGTTTCTGTAGATAGTTGTACAAATGCTTTATATTTATGTTTAAAATATTTAAAAGCGAAGGGTACTATAATTTTACCATCTAAAACATGGATATCTGTTCCTTGTTCTGTAATACAAAGTGGTTGTAAAGTAGAATTTGAGGATATTGAATGGTCGGGTGCGTATCAATTAAAACCTTATCCAATATGGGATGGTGCGGTAAGAATGAAACGTGGAATGTTTAAATCGGGTTCTTACCATTGTTTATCTTTTCATATAAGAAAACATATTCCAATAGGTAAAGGAGGAATGATATTAACAGACAATAAAGAAGCATATGATTGGTTTAGAACAGTAAGATATGAAGGAAGAACAATGTCGGAGGATGGTATAAATTATGTAATGTATAAAGACGATGTGATAAAATCGCAAGGATGGAATATGTATATGACACCTGAACAAGCGGCTAGAGGTTTAGAATTGATAGAAAATATAAAGGATGATAATCCAGATCAAGAAAGTTCTGGAAGTTGTAAAAATTTGAAGGAATTAAATATTTATAATTAATATAATGTTTAAAGGTATAAAAGAAATAAGAAATCATGATACAAAATACTATGTAGAATTACAAAAAGCATTAACGTTTAAAAAAAAATTAGATGGAAATGATAATATATTATCAGCAAAAAATTGGAAAGCTTATCCAGTATTACAAAATTCAGGAGATTATATATTCTTAAAACCATTTATTGATATTATAATAAAGGAAGTTGAAAAAAATTTACAGAAAAAATTTGTGAAATTAACAAAGATAGCATTTGTTAAAACAATAAGGTCGTCAACTGAAATAAACGATGGTGCGTTTTTATGGCATTGGGATAATGGACCTTTAAATATAATAGATGTATTGTTATATTTAAACGATGTTGATAAAGACTGTGGAGAATTTGAATATTTAACTACAAATAAAGACGAACCGGATATGAATGTTTATCATAAAGGTTCGGGTGGAATGACAGATATAAATTTAGAAACTAAAAAAATAAATAAATTTTTGGGAAAAAGGGGAGATTATATAATATTTCAAAATAACATATCGCATAGAGCTACGACTCCTTTCAAACAAGATAGATATCGTTTTTCATTACAAATGGAATTATCTTAATTGATAAATGTAATATTATGATAAGGACTCCAAAAATGTCCTAATTTGGGATTTTTATGAAAATATTCAATATATTTTTTAATATTTTCTTTGTATGTATCTTTTTCAACTATTATAAAACTACTATTATCATTTGCACCAACATTATTAATATCACAATGAAATGTTCTAATAATTTTATGTGTAATAGAAAAATTGTCATTTAATATTCTTAAAAAATCAATATATGATATTCCTGATAGTTTTGGATGTAATTCAAAAGATAAATGACAAGCTTTTTTTGCGATATTAATTTCATCTTGAGATAAAAAAATATATTTTTCATCACCTTCGCAATCACAATTAATAAACCATTTATCATTAATATTGAGATTGTTATTAACGAATAAATTTTTTAAACTAATATTTCTTCCAAAAAAATCCTTATATAAATGCGTATTATTGAACGATTTACAATAATTGGTAAGTTCTTTAAAAGATTTATCATTAGGTTCAAAACCAAAAAAAGTAGTTTTTTTATTATTTGAAGCCATATGATTAATATGCCAAGGAAATAATCCACCAACAGCACCAATATCTAATCCAAAAGAAAAATAATCATTAGGATATTTTTCAATAAAGTATTCGCTATAATTATCTTTATAATAATCGAGTGATTGTTTATATTTATGTTTTGTATTATCATATAATTTTAATTTCATTATATGATATAAAAATAAAATGTGTTTAAGTATTAATGAAAATATTGTGTATAATACCAGCACGCTCTGGTTCAAAAGGGATCAAAGACAAAAATATTAAGTTATTATGTGGCAAGCCATTAATAGGATGGTCGATTGAACAAGTTAAAAAAAGTAAATATAAAAAAAATATGAGAATAGTAGTTTCAACAGATAGTGAAAAATATAAAAAGATAGCATTGCAATATGGTGCAGAAGTTCCTTTTTTAAGACCAAAAAATATATCTCAAGACCTATCAACGGATTACGAATTTATAAAACACGCTTTGGATACATTATATGCTAATGAAAATTATGAACCTGATATAATATTACAATTAAGACCAACACAACCATGTCGAAAAACAGTTTTAATTGATCGTTGTATAACAACATTTTTGGAAAAAAGAAATAAATATGATAGTTTGAGAACTGTTACTGAAATAATGAAAACACCATATAAAATGTTTAAAATAAATAATGAAAAATTAATACCATATTTAAAAGATTATAAAGAATTAAAGGAACCGTTTAATAATTGTAGACAAATATTTCCAAAAACTTATTTGATAAATGGATGTATAGATATTTTTAATAAAAATATAGTAGATGACGGCATGATAAGTGGAAAAAACATATATCCATTTATAATGGATTCTAATAATGTAGATATTGATAACAATAAGGATTGGATAGAGGCAGAGAAATTAATGAGTACAATATGCGATAATAGTATCTGTAGTATCGTTTCTGATTAAAAAATCATTATATGCTTTTATCAAATTTTTATCTTCTTCATAAGAACCCCATTTTTTATGACCTCCAGGTTTAGATTTGGATAACCAATATAAATGATTAAATAGATTATATCTTTGTGTATTTTCTATATGTATATTTTTAAAACCGGATATTTTTAATATTTTTTCTAATGTATTTTTTGTATAAAGAATTAAATGTTGACTCCAAAATGTAAAATTTTTGAATTCATTATTATCATATAAATTGAAAAGTATGTCTTTTGCGTAAGGTACTTCAATTATAAGAACACCATTTTCACTCATTTTATTTTTAATATTTTTTAATATTTGAATAGGATCAGATAAATGTTCTAATACGTGAAACATAGTTATAAAATCCATTTTTTTATCAATATTGTTAATATTTGTGAAAGGTATTATTTTTTCTTTTTTCAGCAATGGAAATAATGTTGAATTTAAATCAATAGCAAATTTATTAATATTATTTGGAAGAAGTGATAAAAGTCCTCCGTGCCCGCAACCAAAATCTAACAAATTACAATTCTCATATATATATTTTTTACAAATAAGGCTTCTTCTATTATCATCGTCAAATGTTTTTTCTCTACACTTTTCAATAGAAGTTTTATCCCAATAATCAACGCCTTTGTTGTAATCAAATTTAACATGTTTATCAAGAAAGATTAATCCAGTTTTATTACATTTCATAACATTTATATTAGAAATATCTCTCGTTCCTTTATGAAAATGTTGAATGTCATTAGATATTATATCATGTTTTAAAAGATAATTTTCCATATATATAAATAATACAAATGTATATTTAAATATATTTATTGTTTTTTTCTAAGACTTTCTCTTTTTGCGTTTTCACCTTTAAATTGTATTCTTTTTTGTGGTGGAAATTGTGTAGCTTTTTCAATAGCTCTAATACCTTTGACTAATTTGAATAATCCAGTTGGTTCAATAGAAGACTTTTGATCACTTCCCCACATATCTCTATCTAATGTAATATGTCGTTCAACCCAAGTTGCGCCCATTGCGACAGAAGCAAAAGTAGTAACTAATCCGTATTCGTGTCCGCTCCATCCAATTTCTTTATTTGGATATGTTTTTTTAAGCCAATGAATATAATTCAAATTCAAATCTTCTACGGGACAAGGATACGTAGAATTTGTATGCATAATAACATCAGGATTACAGGCATCAACACACATTTTAATTTCTTCTTCTGTGCTCATTCCTGTACTCACAATTAATATATCAAATGCTTCTCTAGCAGCTTTACATAATTCCAAATCAGTTATACTAGCACTACCAATTTTACCAATTTTTGTATATTTTGCCATAACTTTAACACTATCACAATCCCATACACTTGCGAAAAATTTAATTCCTATTGAATTGCTAAATTCACATAATTCTTTTATCTGTTCTTCAGAAAATTCAATTCTATATTTATATTCCAAATAACTCATTTCGCCCCAAGGCGTCATTCTACGTTTTGTTTTTTGATGTTCAGGAACACAAACATCCGGGTTTCTTTTTTGTATTTTTGCATAATTACATCCCGATATTTTGGCCAACATAATAAGCTCTTTACATTTTTCTATGGAACCATTATGGTTAATACCTATTTCGGCAATAATTTTTGTAGACATTATAAATCTATTTAAAGTTATATTTTTAAGTATATATAAATGAAAATTATGGTTGATGTAGACAATACGATTTGTTATTATGATCGTGAATTTGTGTCCGAAAAAGATTATTCTTTAGCCTTGCCTTACAAAGAGAGAATTGAAAAAATAAACAAATTATATGATGAAGGTAATAAGATAGTATATTGGACGGCAAGGGGAACAGTTACACAACGATTTTGGTTTGAAACTACATACGATCAATTAAAAAAATGGGGTTGTAAATTTCATGAATTAAAAATGGGAAAACCTGCTTATGATTTATTTATCGATGATAAAAATATAAATTCTGAAAGATATTTTAAATCTAATGAATAAATATAATGATTATGACAGAAGAAATGATAATTAATACATTTTACATAACTTATGTATTTTTTATGACTACAGCAACTATAACGTTTATAGAAGCAATGAGAACACCTGATCAAAAAATTAGAAATATTTTAAATTTAGAAACTTGTATTTCAGTAGTTGCTGCATTTTTTTATTCCAAATTTGTAATGGAAGCAGAAACTGGTAAATTAGATCATGAAAGTATAAACAAAACAAGATATTTAGATTGGGCAATAACAACACCAATAATGTTGTTAGTTTTAGTATTGGCGTTTTTATATAATACAAAAGGAGGTCCTTTAAAATTTTCCAAATTTTTGACTATGTTGGGATTTAATTATGGTATGTTAGGAATGGGTTATTTGGGAATGATGGGAATAATAGATAAAACCTTGGCAAATATAGTAGGTTTTGGTTTCTTTTTCGCTCTATACGGATACATTTACAAAAATTTCTTGAAAAAATATAATTTTGATAATATGATGTTGTTTTATTCATTTTTAATTTTATGGGCTTTCTATGGAGTATTTTATCAAATGGATAACATAACAAAAAATGTTGGGTATAATGTATTAGACTTATTTTCCAAATGTTTTGTAGGTATTTTCTTTGTAGCTTATTTTACAAAAATGTTCAAATTGTAATTATATTAAAAAATATTATAATATAATTAATGTTTGCTTTCTTTGATGATAAATTATTTCCAAAAGTATTCATAACATTTAATGATAATATAACAAATGAATCCTGGAAACAATTCACAGATAAATGGGTTTCTTATGATGAAAGAGAAACACCATATACACTAATATTTGATACAGAAGGTTTAGGTATGCCTTTAATAAAGTATGCTTGGGAAATGACTGTATTTATAAATGGATTAAAAAAAAGGAAAAAGTTAGAAAATAATGTGTACTTGTCAAAAAGTATAATTATTTGTAACAATTCATATCAACGGTTTTTATTAGAATGGGTATTTTATATTCAAAGTCCAGTAGCGCCCGTATATATAGTTGAAAATAATGACGAGGCAACACAATTATATGACAATTTGTCTTTTAATAAACATTTTTATCTTTCGTCTGTATCAGCTTATTTTCCAAAATAGAGTTAAAGATATTACCATTTATTATTATAAATGAAAATAGCATTTATTACAGGTATTACAGGTCAAGATGGTTCTTATTTATCCGAATTATTGATAGAAAAAAAATACAAAATATATGGCATTGTTAGAAGAAATTCTGTATTGTATAATTGGGAAAGATTACAACACATACGCGATAAAATTATATTGAATTATGGTGATATGACAGATGGTGCGGGTTTGAGCAATATTATAAATAATATAATACAACAAAATAATGATTTTGAAAGATTAGAAATATATAATTTAGCAGCACAAAGTCATGTGAAAGTATCATTTGAAATACCAAAATATACAACAGATGTCAACGCTTTAGGAGTATGTAACATATTAGAAATAATTAGAACATTGCCAAATAGTACAAAGAAAAAAATCAGATTTTATCAAGCGGGAACAAGTGAAATGTATGGTGATGTATTAAAAGTTCCTCAAAATGAATTAACACCTTTTAATCCTCAATCACCTTATGCTGCCGCGAAAGTATATGCTCATAATATGGTTAAAATATATAGAGAAGGTTATGGATTATTTGCCTGCAATGGTATATTGTTTAATCATGAATCGCCAAGGAGAGGAGAACATTTTGTTACAAAGAAAATAATAAGAGGTGTAAAACAAATATTTGGGAAAAACACGAATGATGTGTTAGAGTTAGGAAATTTATATAGTAAAAGAGATTGGGGACATTCTAAAGATTATGTAAATGGTATGTGGTTAATGTTACAACAAGAAAAACCAGATGATTATGTGCTAGCAACAGGAGAAACACATACTGTAAAATCTTTTGTAGAAAAAGCCTTTAAATATAAGGGTATATTACTAAGATGGGTAGGTGAAGGATTAGATGAAGTAGCTATGGATACAGAGGGCAAAATAAGAGTAAAAATAAATAAGAAATTTTATAGACCTTGTGAAGTGGATTTATTATTAGGATCACCATTAAAGGCAAAAAAAGTTTTAAATTGGGAAAGAAAATTTAAAACATTAGATGATTTGATTATAGATATGTTTATAGGAGAATAATTATGAACGGTCTATAATTTTAACTGTTACATTGTTTGTTAATGCGGTTATACCGTGTGCAGGATTCGTAATAATTCTATATGCTCTACCTGTTCCAGCATCAAAGAGAATATTTTGAACTTTAACTACAATTGGAGTATTATTAACAGGGTGCGTAATTGTAATTTCGTCCCCAATTTTAACACCATATGTATGAATGAAACTAAAAGGTGGATTTGCATTAGTTCCCCAAAAATCACCACCATCCATTATTTGGTCATCATTTGCAAGACTTGCGATATTAACAGTTACATATTTAATGGGGTCTACAGGTGGAGGCAAAGGAACACGACAATTACAGTTTTTTTCAACTGTTCTTGGTAATAATCTTAATGTGAATAGTCTTGTTCCGACACGAGGAACGGAACCTGGTGCGAATTCAGCGCGTACGTTTTTTGCGGCTTTTAATCTTTTACTATTAAAGTGTGGTCCTGGCATTATATAATACTTAATGAAAATAATATTAAAAAAATTTAATATTATTTATCATATGAAAATTGTTGTAACAGGTGGTAGTGGAATGATAGGGAAATCAATTTTAAATATTTTGTCAAAAGAAAATGATTTTATGGCTAAATGGAATGAACACGAATTTGTATATTTATCAAGTAAAGATGTAGATTTAACAGATAGAAAAAGAACATTAGATTTTTTTATGTATGCGTGTGCAGATTATATAATACATTTGGCAGCGAATGTTGGTGGATTGTATAAGAATCAGGAAAATAATATTAATATGTTCAGTGATAATATTAAAATAAATGAAAATGTATTGGAGGCTTGTAAGATAAACAAAATTAAAAGGGGAATATTTGTTTTATCTTCTTGTATATACCCTATAAATCCTAGTAAATTTCCAATGGATGAAAGTATGGTGCATGAATCTCCTCCTCATTATTCAAATGAAGGATATGCGTATGCTAAAAGAATGTTAGAAATGCAATGTAGACAATATAATAAATTAGGATATGAATTTATATGTTTGACGCCTGTAAATTTGTATGGACCTTATGATAATTATAAAATAAATGATGCTCATTTAATACCAGCACTAATGCATAGGTTTCATTTACATAATCAAGGTGGTAAAAAATTATTGGCCTATGGAACAGGTAAACCAGAGAGACAATTTTTATATAGTAAAGATTTTGCTAAAATTATATTATTGATATTAGGCAATAAAGATATTAAACAAGGTAATATTATATGTTGTAACGATGAAGAGTATCAAATAATAGATGTGGTAGATAATTTGGCTGATGTTATGGAATTAAATAAAGGAAATATATATTGGGATACTTTAAAATCAGATGGTTGTATGAAAAAAACCGTTAGTAATGAAAAATTAAAAAAAATTATAAAAGATTATAATTTTGTTTCATTAGAGGATGGATTGAAAGAAACATATGATTGGTTTATAAATAATTATGATACTATCAGGAAATAATTAACTTATAATTGTTCATTTAATAAAAATGTATATTCATAAACCTGAAAATGAGTAACTCCTCCTGTACCTTTTCCCGCTTGAACATATATGGTGTCCCCATTTTTAATTACATGATCCTCAAATTTTACAATAGTAGTTGTAAGGGTGGCAGCAGAACCATTTACCCCGAACATACGTTCTAAATGCCAATCAGTCATATTTACAAATGTTGCGACTGTTCCTGTATTAATTCCATTTAAGTTACCATCAGAAGTTGCTTCAGTCATATTTAAAGAATTAACAGTTCCACCATTCGCAACACCGAATTTTAAAGCGGGATTATATTTACCATAATTCTTCCATTCTATTTTTAATCCTATTAATTTATCACCAATATTATCAGCTGGAAAGTGTAAACTGGTTGATTTGTTTATAACAGAACCATTATTACTGTAAGTAAAGGTTGTAATATCTCCATCTACGGCTTTATCCACTCCATAAGGATCATGGTATTCACCTGTTGCTGCTGTTCCATCACTGGAGTTAACCCAAGTAGCAGTGCTAGGAGTAACCAAAGTTTCAACTGTGCTATAAGTAGGTTCAGTTGCTACTGGAGGAGTTGGTTTACTACCTTTAATTGCCTTTGCTTTAATTCTCGCTAAACGATCCATTTGACCAACTTGTGCTTCTACATTTTGTTGAGAAGTTGTTAAAACGCCATGTTTTCTTTGTCTTCGACTAAATAATGTGAAAGAATTTACAGGAGTTTGATTATAAACTTTTTGTTTTCTATTTTGTGAATTAGGTGCTCCAAAAGAACCAGATGTAAAATAACTATTCATTACACTATTTGCTCTTTGGAAAGTAAAATTACCCTGTGTTACAGCAACCCTATTATGAGGTTTAGACCCCCAAGATGGATTACTTCTAGGTTGAGCAATACCTATATTTTTTCCAGGCATATTATCCATATATTAATTAGTAATATAAAAATTATGGTGCAAAAATCCATGGAGTTGTTGCCAATAAATAAATGATAATAATCATAGAAGCAGCGATAAGAGTAAAGAATGATCCAAAGATACAGGTATTTATAGGTTTATCATTTATCATTATATATGTTACGCATGGATTTCTGGAAGTAAAAGGAAATTTACAACAAATAATATTACAAAATTTATCATTACAATCAGGTTGTCTATCTCTAATACGTAAATTTCTTAATATTATTATTTCTTCTCTTCTTAATTCTATTCTTTCGCGACGTGTTCTAGGAGAAATTTGTGGGGAAGGAACATAATAATTAGAACTAATATCTTTATCGCATATTAGACATTTATTGGATTTTTTATATTCTGCCCATTCTTCATAACAACTTGGGTGGAAATAAAAATTACAAGGACAAAAAGTATTTTTTGATAAATCCTCATAATAATCTTCCAAGTCCGTTAATCTACAAATAATGCATTCTGGTAATTCAGATATTGCTTCTTCAAAATCCAAATCAAAATGAACACAACTTATATCGTCTATACTAATTGGCTCGTGTTTATTAATTTCGTTTTCAACATTCATACATATTATTTAATATTATTAAAATGTTTTTAAATATATTAAAAATCAAGTGAAGTAAAATCAAATGTATTTTCATCTTTTTTTGTATTACTTAAACTATAATCACCAACTCTTTTTTCGAAAAAATTGGTTTTTCCTTCCAAGGATATCATTTCCATAAAGTCGAATGGGTTCTGTACTTTATAGATTTTATTATAACCTAATTGGACAATTAATCTATCAGCAACAAATTCAATATATTGAGACATTAATTTTTGATTCATGCCTATAAGTTTACATGGAAGGGCTTCGCATATAAATTCTTTTTCAATAGATACAGCTTCTTTAATTATTTCAACAACTTTTGATCTTTTTGGTTTTTTTAATAATTTTTTAAACAAACATACAGCAAAATCTGTATGCATACCTTCATCTCTTGATATTAATTCATTTGAAAATGTTAAACCTGGCATTAATCCTCTTTTTTTTAACCAATAAATAGAACAGAAACTACCGCTGAAGAAAATACCTTCAACAGCAGCGAATGCAATGAGTCTAGTAGCAAAACTGGAACGATTATCTTGAATCCATTTAATTGCCCAATCAGCTTTCTTTTTAATACAAGGGAAATTTTCAATTGCTTTGAATAATTTTGTTTTTTCCGAATCCTCTTTTATATATGTATCAATAAGAAGCGAGTACGTTTCACTGTGTATATTTTCCATCATTAATTGGAAACCGTACGTAGCCCTGGCTTCTGGCAATTGAACTTCAGTCAAAAAACGCTGACCTAAATTTTCTAATACAATACCATCTGATCCGGCGAAAAACGCAAGAACATGCTTGATGAAATGCTGTTCATCTTTATTTAAAGTTTTCCAATGTTTAAGATCTTTCGATAGATCGATTTCTTCGGCGCGCCAGAAAGAATCCATCATTTTTTTGTAATGACCCCATATTTCGTTATCAGAAATAGGGAACATAACGTAGCGATTTGGATTTTCAGTAAGGAGGGGTTCTGGGATTTTAGACATTCCTAGATATTATCAATTTAGATTTAAATATTTTTCGTTAATAATATATATAATTAATTGACTTGTTTAACTAGTCAAATAAATAATTAATAAATTGGATTTTATCTAGATATATCTAGCAAAAACATAAATTATAGATTTTATTACAAGAATTTATATAATAATTATCTTGACAAATAATATATTTATGATATCTGTAGGTGAGGAAATTGCAAATAGAGATTTGATTTTAAACGAAATAGAGAAAGAAATCAAAAATCAACGAAGTCTTATTTTTAATCAATTAAAAGATATAGAACAAAAAAGAAGAAGTAATCAATATTTAAATACGATTTATCAAGATTATTTGAAATTTAAAGAACATATAGTCAAAGAAAAAGGAGAACAGAAATTATTATTACAAAACTTATTGTCATATTTAGAAAAATCAAAAACAGAAGAATTTTATGCTTCGAGATTAATAAAACAATTAGATATTGAAGAAAAAAACGTGCATAATAAACTTAACCAAGTCAAAAAAGAATTAACTGAGCTTCTGGAAGATAAAAAAAATAGTGATTAAATATATATATGGCAGAGTTAGAAGAATTAACAGAGAAAATAAAAACAAGATTATCAGAACAAAATCAAATATTAAAAGATTGTGTTCAAAAATATCAAGATAGTCAAAAAGAAAGAAAAGATATAGCAATTCAAATACAAAATATAACATCGCAACTTAGTACGGCCAGTAATAATCTAGAAACTATACAAAAAAATCATATAGATTTTCGTAACGCAAGAGCAAAAAAATTACAAGAATATGAACAAGCTCAACAAAAAATGCAGAGTGATTTTGAAAATGAGAAAAAAGGATTAGAAGAAAAACAACAAAAAGCAACCGAAGATGCAAGACAAAGGGAAGCAAAATTAAGAAGTGATCTTGAAGAGGGAGCGAAAAAACATGAACAAGAACAATTAATAAAACAAAAAGAGGCAATGGAGTTGGCTGCTTCTAAGAAAGAAGAACAACATCAATTGGCTTTAAAAGAACAAGAACGAAAGGTGATTGAATCAAAAGAACAAATAGAAGACTTTACTAATAAATTGAAAAATGCACAAGAAGAAGCAAAAAAGCAACAAGAAATATTGGAAACACAACATAAAAATGATGTTCAGGCAGCGAAAACAAATGAAGAAAAAATACTAACGCTAACAAATCAAGTTAACGATCTAAATGAAAAAATTAAAAATTTGACAACAACTCATGCTACTCAAATTGAAGAATTAAATAAAAAAAGTGGAGAAGAACTAGAAAAACTTAGAGGAGAACAAGAAACCGCGCTAAATACACAGAAACAACAATTGGAAGAATCACACAATGCGGCATTGAAAGATCAGGAAGTACTTCATAAGTCATCTATGGAACAGATGATGCGACAACAGGAATTGAAAACTAAAGCTAGTAATGAGACCGCTACAGCAAAAACACAGGAATTAGAAACCAAAATACAACAGTGTGAAGAAAAGTTTAATAAATCGGAGGAATTATATGAAGCAAATAAGCTAGAACTTAATAAAATACAGGAAGAATTTAAGACAGCGGAAACAACAGCGGCCAATGCATTGAAGCAAAATGTAGATAAATTAGCGGAGGAAAATAAAAAACTTCAAGCACAAATTCAAAAAATGTTGGGAGAATCAAAAACAGATACTGATGTTACCAATATGCCAGCCGTTCCTAGTTTGGAGGCAAAAACTTTAAACGAACTTTCACCAGCAAGGAAGGAAGTGGTCATGACGATGGTGGCGGAGATGGTTAATATAATTAAAAGCCAAGATGGAGATTGGTGGAAATTTGAATTTGGACTTGATACAGCACCGGATACCACAGAAAAGAAGGTAGAAATTTTATTAAAACGTGAAGAAACTATGACAGAACTTAATCCCGATGAAGAAAAAATAGTAAAAGATATGGTAAAAACAGATTTACAACAAGGGGGTTATAAACATGGTAAAAGATCAAATAAAAGAATGAAACGAAGTTTGAAATCAAAATTAACAGCAAGGAAATTTTCTTTGAAGAAACGTTCAAAAAGGAAGAAGAAGAAGGGTAAGTCAAAGAAAAGACGTAAGAGTATTAAGATAAGAATTTAGGAAATTAATTACTAGAATAAAATTATATAAGTAATTAATATAATGAAGATTCCAAAAATTTTAAATAACAAGATTTTGTGCTATGCTTTAGTAGTATTGGCAGTTTTGAACGTTATAGGATACATTACATCAAGCGCTTGGGAATGTTTGATTGTATTTTTATTGGCATATTATGGTGCTGAAAGATATTTTAGCAATATGAGTGCTTCTATAATAGTAGCATTATTTGCTTCTAATTTTGTATTTGGATGTGGTCGTGTAAAAGAAACATTTGTAGAAGGAATGAAAGGTGCTAAGGAACATATGGAAGATGGTGCTGCCAAAATGGCAAAAGGTGCGGCAGAAGCATTTAAAGAAGCAGCAGAAGCGCAAGCGCAAGCAGATAAAGCAGATGAAGAGAAAGATACTTGTCCAGAAGGACAAGAAAAAAATGCGGAAGGAAAATGTATAATGAAAAAAGCAGCAGCAGATGCTAAAAAAGACGCAGCAGATGCGGCAGCATCGGCAGCAGCATCCGCGGCAGAAGCAAGTAAGACAGCAAATGAAGCAGAGAAGGTATCTGAAGCAAGTAAATAATTAAATATTAATTATGGAATAATTAATAATATCATAATTAATATATATAAATGGTTAAAAGAGGAAAGCTACCAAAAATGAAAGTTCCAGCCTTAGGCGGATTGACAAAAAATAAATATGTTCTTTATTTGTTGTTAGTTATTGCTTTAGTTAATGTAATTGGATATCTTCAAGTAAATAATTTAGATTCTTTAGGATTATTTATAGTAAGTGGTTTATTAGCATCTTGTTTTACTAAAAATATGATAGTTATTTTAGCAATTGCTATTGTGATGGGAATGTGTAAAACATGCACGAATTACTTTTCATTAGGAAGAGTTTTAGAAGGTATGGAAAATGAAGATGAAGAAGAAGAAGAAGAAGAGGAAGATGAAGATGAAGAAGAAGGATTTATCGGTTTTAGGGAAGGTTTCAAAGAAGGTAATATGGCAAAAAAAGGTAATAAGAAAAAATCAGGAAAAGGTAAAAAAGGTAACAAGTGTTCAAAAGTATACAGATTAGTAAAAGCATCTAAAGGTAAAAAATGTAAAGAAGCTTGTAAAAAAAATTGTAAAAAGGGTGATGCTTATTGTGGAACAAGTCAAAGCACTTGTGAAGGAAAAGAAAAATTCGGTAACAGAAATAATGTTCCATCAAGTGAACCAGCATCTTTGGTAGATGATGAAAGTGACGATGCGGGTGGAAAAAGAATTGATTATGCGGCAACATTAGAAATGGCATATGATAATTTAGACAAAATGTTGGGTAAAAAAGGAATGCAAGGTTTAACACAAGAAACAAGTAAATTGGCAAAACAACAAAAAGGATTGATGGAGTCATTAAAAGGTATGGCACCGATTATGAAAAATGCCAAAGCAACTTTAGAAAGTATGAATTTACCTGAAATCAATAAAATGGCTGCTATGATGCAAAATATTAACCAAGGTAAAAGAGCACAAAAATAATTACATATATTAATTAATATTAATTATTAATATATGGCAAAGAAATGTAAATGTTCTAGTTTTTCAACAAGAAATGTATTATTAGTATTATTTTTAATAGCGGGATTTTTAATATTGGGATTGGGTTTTTCTTTAAATCCGGTTCAAAAATATAGAGGTCCTAGATATAATAAAAAGGATGTTTTATTAGATAAACACGCACCACCTGAGAAAGATGGCGAATATTATCCTCCTGAAGAAAAACATCCGAAAGGATTACCAATTAATATTCAAACAAGAGGAGCAAATGTTGATTATAGACAATTAGGAATATTAACAAGAATGAATGGTGAAGAAATGATATTACCATTGATGGGAAAACCATTATATAGTAATAGAAGCAAATGGCAGTATTATACGATGACAGATAATAATAATGTAGTTAAATTACCAATTTCAAGTAATGGAAGATCATGTACAGATGAATATGGTTGTGATGAATTATCTAATGGCGATACTGTTTATGTAGAAGGTTATAATGATATGTTTAAAATAACTGTATACGATAACAAATATTTTCAATATATTCCATTTTTATAATTTAAAACAAAATTTATTTAATATATATATAAATGTTATCCACTTTAAAAAAAGCAAATCCATATTCTACGTTCCCTTTAGACTTACAAGCTTCCTTTGATGAACATAAAGACAAATTAAATATATTCATAAAGTTGGAGAAAGGAGAAAAAATTGGAAAAGATAATGACGAAAAATATTATAAATTTTCAAATAGTTATGGACAATTAGCTATGAGATATTGGTATGGTGAAAATCGCCAAAAAACAGTAAAATATTTAGATGAAGATTTAGGAGAGTACATGTCTTTTTTAGATAGATTAATCGAGAAGATAGAACAAGATATATTAGGAGTATACAAAAATTTCGGTTTCAAGGTTAAAGAATATAATAGCGATTTAATAAAGGGTTTATATGTGTTAAAAGAAACATACAATAACCAAAGATTTACTACTGCTGATAAAACAAATGTAGTTGCCAAAATTGATTCTATCATTTTAACATTAATAGATTTTAAGGATAGAATAACAACTATTACAAAAAATAATGTAAAAAAAATGGATACATTATTGACTATTAATCAAACGATACAATCATTTGAAGTATAATTAATTATATTTATTTGTAATTAATTATACAGCTTATTCACTATGGTCTTCAATTTTATCACCAGCAGCTGCATATGGAGCGTGTCCAATATTAGAAATCCATACATTAGCATTATCAGCTTCACCACCAGTTCCTAATGTTGAAACAACAAATTTACCATCACTTGGTCTTCTTTTTAAGTATATGATAACTTCGCCATCATCAGGCATAGGTGCTTTAATAACACCTTTTTCTTTTTTATTACCATCAACCGCATCAAAATAACCTGATACACCTGTTTCTTCATCATCACCACCAGCATCTTCTTCTTGCTTTCCAGATTCAAGAATATTTTCTTCTAACACACTTTCATCTACAGGGTTATTAACTTGTTCTTCTTCTTTTTCTGCTTGTTCTACTCTTTTTTGAGATTCATTCAATTCCGTTTTAGCTTCATTTAATTGATTTTGAACAGCGTTCATTTCATTTTCTAATTCACCAACTTTAGTTTTTGATGCTTCTAATTCTGCTTGTTTAGCGGCTAGTTTATCCCTTTCAACTTGCAATTTATTTTCTAACTCTTTCTTCTTGTTTTCATCGTCCTGTTTACAATCGTTGATTGATTTATTGATAACTTCCATTTCCGCAAGCACACTATCAATTTCTTCTTGTTTTTTAGCCAATACTTCTTGTTGTTCCTGTAATTTATCTTCTTTTTCTTTGAGTTTTCCTTCAAACTCTCTAGCTGTATCATCTGCTTGTTGTTTTTTTGCTTCTTCTATTTCTCTATTTCCTTTTGCAAGATCTTCCTTAGATTGTTGTAATTTTCCTTTTAAAACATCTATTCTAGTTTTTAATTCCTGAAGTTTAGTATTATTATCGTCTCCAGTTTTAATATTATCAATTTTTTCTTTTAATTCATCCATTTTTCCTTTAACTATTGTTGTCAAATCTTCACTTAGTTCACTTATCTCGCCTTGTTTTGTATTCATCTCTTTATTTTCTTCCAAATTATCTGTCTTTTGTTTGGTCCAATCTTTCTTTTCATAATTAGCTAGTAAGTTACTTAAAGCTAAATTTAATTTATCTCGTATAAATTCATCATCTGGTGAAGATGACGAACAAGAAATTAAAGGACCTCTATTATTAACTTGTGTTAGAGCTTTTTCTAATTTATCTTTATCTTCTATTTCAACATCTATATCTTTCTTTAATTCCGATTGCTTTGTTAATAGTTTAGCATTAGGATTATATCCTTCTACATATAAATAAAATAAGGTATTTAATGTTTCATTATCAATTGTAGCTAGTATATCTTTTTCAAAATCAACACCATCATTATTTTTTGTTAAATCTAATAATTCTTTTAAGAAGGTTAAAGCATCAACTTTTTCTTTGTAGAAATTTCTATATGATGTATTTTCAGTTTCTGGCTTCAAGAAAATTTTTTCTACTTTATCCTGTATTTGTCGTAAAGCATTATTCTTCTGTTCCGGTGTACTATATATATCATTTGGTCCATTTGTAGTAATAATTTGATTTATATGTCTAGTTATTTTTGAATATATCATTTTATTTAAATCTCTTTCATCATTTCCTTGTTTAATTGTTTTATTTAAAAAAAAGTTATAAAAAGTTTGTCCATTTTTTATATCTTCATTACTTGCTGATGATATAGCATGACTTTTTCCTTCTGGAGCAGCTACATAGCCTACATTTTTAATTACCACTTGTTTTAAAATATTATCGTCATCCATCATTTTAGTTAAAAAAACAGATTTGTATGGAGAATTTTGTATTTCGATCGTACGCTGAGCCCCTTCCATTAGTTTCTCTTCTATTGACCCCCCTTGGCCACCTTTTTGATGATATGATTTAATTGAATTATTTTTAATATTATATTTTCGTCTTTTTCTAAAACTTCTCCCTCCTCCTCTTCTTCGTCTTCTTCGATTTTTTCTTTTTTTAGGAAAATTTTTCTTTGACTGATGTTTATGTTTTTTCAATTTATATAATCTTTTATTAGTGATGTTTAACTTTGTCATATTATATACATAAAAATATATTATTTTATAATAAAGTTATATATTATTATGAGTTGTTCAGGTGCTTTTGATATTAATGAAAATGGGAAATATGATCCCTGTGATAAAAGTATATGTCCATTTGATTACGATTATGAGTATGATAATTCAACGTTATGTAAAGTTACTAAAAAATCTAATTATTTAAAATTAGAATGTACGACTAGTAGTAGCACAGCTACAGTAGGGCAAGTAAAAGATATGGGTGTTTTAGAAGTAAGATTATATTGTCCTTCAGTAAATAGATGGGGTGGTAAAAAAGCGGATGCTGAATTGATAATTAGACATTCAGGACAAGGGAAAAATGGTTATGTATGTGTTCCAATAACAAAAGTTGCTGGTTCAGCAACAGGAAACGGTGTTGAATTTTTTGAAAGATTAGATAGTGCTGTTAAAGTGCTAGGAGGTGGAACAAATATGCAAACAGTAAATCTTGGTGCTAATTGGTCTTTAAATAAATTAATACCAAAGAGTCCTTATTATTATGCTGAAAAAGATGGTTTGGCATTTGATAGCGCATGTAATTATGATACTAATAGTGTTTTAATTTTCCCTTTAGGTAGTGCTATAAATGTTAAACAAGTTCATTTGACAAATATTAATAATGCTGTTTCAACTGGTTATAATGGAAATCGCCGTCCAATCAATTCAAGTGCTGACGAATTGGTCCAAGGAAGTGGTGCTGGTCAGTTTTTTTATAATGATGAAGGAACAAAAGGAGATACAGGTGGTGGACCAGATGCTGGATTACCTGTAGGTATGACGTGTACGCCAGTATTGGACGAGGCTACAGGTGAGAATGTTGTAGCGGATCCAAGAGAGAAAATGGGATGGATACAATCAAAAATGAAAAATATTAATGTAAAAGAATTATTAAAGTATCTTATGTATACTGCTATTGCGTTTGTCACCTTAATTGTTATTTATTATTTTTACTTGTATTGTATAAAAAAAACAGTAGATCATCCAGATAAACCTGGTAAAATGACTAGTAAATTTTCAAGATGGCTGGTTATGAGGGCAAAGGGGAAAGCAGGAGGAGGAGGAGAAGAATAATTAATTATTAAATATTTAATAATTAATTTATAATTTGGCAGCAGCGTGTAATTTATCTTGAACAGGTTTGAAGGATGCCGTATCTAAAACATCTGTAGCTGTTCTTGGTAACATTTGAGCAATTACTTCTTCTTCTACTGTGATTTGATTATTTTGATAAACTTGCATTTCGTTTGATTTTGATTCTTCATTAGGAATATAGTCAAAACTGCTAAAAATGTTACTTGATGATGAAGAACGTCTAATTAATTCATATGCGGCAATAACACCCAAAACACCAACTAAAGGATTTACACCCATTAATGAAAGACCTATCATAATAACTACGACTTTACCAACAATAGTGTCTACTAAATTAGCAACACCTGGTGGAACTTTTATATCCATAACAATAAAAATTGCCAATATGGCTGCTAAAACATAATGACGTTTATCGTTGAATTTCAAGCTATTCATAATTTTCATTATATATTAATTATCAAGATAATTAATTCAGTAAAATTGAAATAAAAAATAACATAAAGTCTAGATAAATTATTATATAATGGAAGATGCCGCAACTTATCTAGGACAAAAAGGATATACGATAAAAAAAGAGAACATGGAAATAAAAGATCAAATAGAATTAAGAACAGATTTAATGGTAAAACCGTTTGTTCCTAAAACATCTATGGTACAACCAGATGAATTTCCAATATACAGGGAAGCAAAGAAAAAGTTTTATATACCACGTTTTTATGGAATAGAAACATATGGAGAACCCGACGTAAATAAGTTAAATCCTGGAAAAGATATAGATATAAAATTTAATGGCGAATTGCGTGATTTTCAAAAACCTATTGTAAACGCATATTTAGAACACGCAAAGAAAAAAGGAAGTGGATTATTAGAAATTCATACAGGTGCTGGTAAAACTGTTATGGGTTTATGGTGTTTAGCAGCGTTAAAAAAGAAAACATTAATTATAGTTCATAAAGAATTCTTATTAAGACAATGGATAGAAAGAATACAACAGTTCTTACCTAAAGCACGTGTAGGAAGAATACAAGCAAGTGTTATTGATATAGATGATAAAGATATAGTAATAGGAATGTTACAAAGTTTAAGCATGAAAGATTATGATCAAAAAATATTTAATGAATTTGGTTTTACTATCGTTGATGAGTGTCATCATATATCGGCAGAAGTTTTTAGTAGAGTTTTATTTAAAGTAGTAACACCATATGCCTTGGGTTTAAGTGCTACTATGAAAAGAAAAGATGGATTAACAAAAGTATTAAAAATGTTTCTAGGTGAAGTTGTTTATAAAAAAGAAAGAAAAGGAGAAGATAATGTAGTTGTTAAAGCAGTTAATTATTATTTAGATGATGATGAATTTCTAGAAATATCGATGAATTATAGACAACAAGTTAATTATAGTGCTATGATGAAAAAGATATGTGAATTAAATCATCGTAGAGAATTTATATTAAAAGTAATAGAAGATTTGGTAGAAAAAGGTGAAGAAGATACACAAATAATGGTATTGGGACATTATAAAACCATACTAACATATATTTACGAAGCTATTAAACATAGGGGAATAGGAACTGTAGGCTATTATATAGGTGGTATGAAAGAGAAAGATTTGAAGAAAAGTGAAAGTAAAAAAATCATAATAGCAACATATGCTATGGCAGAGGAAGGTTTGGATATAAAAACATTAACCACTCTTGTAATGGCAACTCCAAAATCGGATGTTACACAAGCGGTTGGTAGAATATTGAGAAAAAAAAGAAAGGAGTCTGTTGTAGTAGATATTGTTGATCCTCATATAATATTTCAAAAACAGTATATGAAGAGAAAGCGATTTTATAAGAAACAGAATTTTCAATTAAAAGAAACAGATATGGAAGGATATTATAAAGATGAATGGGAAATAAAACTTACAAATAAAAAAGGTACAAAGAAAAGTACAAAGAAAAATACAAAGACAAAAAATCCCTTTCTTAATGGCGTTTGTCTAATAAAAGATGATGATTAATATATTTTAAGGATACGATTTTTTATATAAGTTTTTGGAAGGTTAATAAGACTTGCTCCAGATAATATTCTTTTTCTATAACTTTTACTTGGATTATCTAAATCAGCTATTTTATCAGGACACATAATATATGAAAAACAGTTATAAATCTTATTATCATTACAATGTTTTATTTTAAGATTGCGTTGTTTATAATATAATCCGTGGTGTAATCCTTCTTTTTTATCCAATTTTTCACAATTTTTTTTAATTTTAACTATAAGTCCATATACTTTGCTATTTTTTCTTTGCTCGATATTTGCTTTTGCTGATAATTGTCTGGTTGTAAATTTTCTATAAGTAAAAATATAATTATCTAAATATCCTGGACCAATAATTTTGAAATCGCTATCGCATAAATATTTTTTAAGTTCGAAAATATTCATATTAGAACCGTAAGCGAAATGATACATTAATATATTATAAATTAATATATTAATTAACGACGACGACGACGACGACTTTTTCTTCTTCTCTTTCTACGAGATTTACGCGAACTTTTGCGGGTTTTTCTTGATTTTCTACGCGATTTACCGCTTCTTCTTCTTCTTCTTTTTCCTCCTGACAAGGAAAGTCTACGTGAGCTACTTTTTGATAAAGGCATTATAATATATAATTATATAAAATTAAATATTACTAAATAATTACATTCCTTTGTAGTGATTATAGTTGTCATAGCATGACGCGCCATTTTTTTGAATTCCTAAAGGAGCAGTAGCCCAAGGTTTTTCACCACCAGCGAATGGTGCGGCATAGCTGGCCGAAGAACCGCCTCTTTGTCCGCCTCTTCTTCGGCGACGACGGCGACTTCTTCTTCTCTTTCTACGAGATTTACGCGATTT
>CETK01039819.1_pt1 | contig 22711 bp, 18 predicted proteins | sample 361431 | NCBI WGS metagenome assembly CETK01 (sample SAMEA2622452, study PRJEB7988) | marine metagenome | biome: marine biome (ENVO:00000447); feature: surface water layer (ENVO:00002042); material: "saline water (ENVO:00002010), including plankton (ENVO:xxxxxxxx)" | depth 5 m | reverse complement strand
AATAGCTTGGGTGAAATCAACTTTAGAGGAAGCTCTGGTTTAGTGGTGTTGGTTAACAACAAACCTGTACAGTCTGATATTAATAGTTTATTGAATCAAATTCCAGCTAACAGCATCAAAAATATCGAGATCATTACTGCTCCCTCTGCCCAATACGATGCAGAGGGAAAGGCAGGAATCATTAACATCCTAACCCTTAAAAATGCACTACAAGGTGACTATTTTCAGGTCAATACCATCCTGGGAGCTCCATCCATCGAGGACTATGAAAACGCTCATCTGGCCCAACGATATGGTGTAGACATAAACTATAACACGGTAGGTGAAAAATGGAATTTTTCATCTGGTTTGAGCTTTCAAAGAAATGACCTTTCCGGAAGAAGAGAAGGAGACGTATATACTATAATTGAGGATAAGTACACCCGATTTCCGTCTGATGGGGAAAGAAGTTTTGACGAAATCAATTACTCAGGTCGACTTACTGCAGATTATCAGCCTTCTGATAAGGATCTGTTTTCACTTGGGCTTTATGTTGGAAAAAGAACCAAAGAACGAACTGCCGATATTGTATATTATAATAATTATGCAATCACTGATAAAATTGACTACCAGTTTCAATATTACAATAAGAACCTGAGGATCAGAAAAAGTGATTTTGTTTTGGGGAGTTTGGATTATGATCATAGTTTTGAAAATTCAGCTCAGCTCAACACTTCCATTCTTTATGAATACACACTTTTGGGAGGACCAACTACAAATAGAAATTTGGGTCACCCCGACAATACAATTGTCTATCAAGATGAATATAATACCAACGAAAATCCGCTCTTAGGCATGCGGATCAATCTAGATTACACTTTCAAGCCCTTGAGCATAGGTAATCTAAAAATTGGTTACCAATATAGGAATCTAGATCACACTGGAGATTTTATCTATCAAAGAAAAAACAATGAATCGCTCCTTTTTGAATTAGTCCCAGAGTTTTCGAGTGAAGTAAACCTAAAACGTTCCATACATTCTTCATATTTTCAACATAATATCTCCTTAGAAAAATGGAATTTTGCCACAGGATTGCGCATAGAAAATATGGATCGGAACTTGTCTTTAAATGACAAAACCGGGCAATTAAATGAAAGCTTCACAATGAATTTTACCAAGCTTTTCCCTTCTGCCAGTATTCATTACCAACTGAAAGAAAATCTTTCGATTAACATGGCTTACAGCAAAAGAATAGAGCGCACTACTACCTTCAAAATGAATCCCTTTCCTGAAAGAGAACACTCTGAAACTCTTGAGCAAGGTGACCCCAATTTACATCCTGAGCTGATCGACCAAGTAGAGTTTGGAATAAATAAAAAAACTAAAAAAGGGAACAGTAGATTTTTTAGAATATATTATCGCTATGTTAAAGATTTGATTAATAGGGTTAATACAGTATACAATGACACAATTTTGAATCGTATATATTCAAATGTGGGAAATGCTAAAGTAATTGGAAGAGAAAATGGAGGAGAATATAATTTAGGTAAAAAATTAAAGATTTTTTATTCGACCAGCTTTTATTATTACATAATTAAAGGGTCATTTGACGATCATATTATAAACACAGATGACTATGTATATAGTTTAAATTTAAATAGTACTTATAATTTCTCAAATAGCTCTTTTGTCCAACTTAACTTTAATTATCTTTCAAATAAAATAACTGCTCAGGGTAAAGATTCTGAGTATTACTCTCCTAATTTGATCTTTGTCAGGCGTTTTTGGGACAATCAATTGACCGTTTCTCTACAATGGAAAAATATTGATATGGGACTTATGAATAGCAATGAACAACGGATTACCACTCAAAGAGAAGGTGAGTTTTACACCACTACGAATTATATTTATGAGGTAGATATGATTCTGCTCAGCCTAAGTTATAATTTTAAAAATCGAAAAAACACCACCAAGTTCATCGAAAGCGAATTTGGGAAAAGGGAGTTCTAAGTTTTGTGTGAACCATCACCAAAAGGCATTTCTTTGGATTTGTTACAACCACAAAGGGTGAATCTGTTTCCATGTTTAATTGAGTTTCCCTCTAAGTCGGTTAGATTAACTTTCCCTTCAATTACAATCTAACCTTTGGCTTTTCGATAAGTCCTTGGGGTTTGTTCTTCGTTCATATCTAATGTCATTTTTTTAATATTCTTCGATTAAATAATCCATCCTTCTATTAATCAGATCGTTGGGCTTGTCATACCACTGAGAAGGAAAAATTTCTTTAGACAAATTGAATTTCAAATGGGGTTTTAAGTATTTGATCAGGGCCACGCTATTGAGTATAAGGTTGGCCTCTGTCTCTGACTTGGCGTTCTTCAACAACTCTTCAATGATTTTGATATCGAACGAAACTTGGTTAAAAAATAAATATTCAGCAGCACGTAACCGGACTATGTTTTCGTTATCCTGATGCATCAGGTTTTTGATTTGAGTAGTAAATGTTTTTGCTTTTTCTCCAAAAGTGGTACATACCACCAGACCCCAATATCTTTTCCAGGGGTTATCATTGGTAAGGGCTTGTTTTATTTTTGCTTGAGCTGAATCAAAGCTTAATAAATTTAGGTCTGCAATAGCAATCAATTCCTTGATTTCAGAATGACTCTTCTGGCCAAAAGCTACAGGATTTTCAATTGCATGCTCTAATAAATAGGGTTCTGGATAAAAGCTAAGGTCGGGCATAGCAGCGAGTTTTTGTTGTAACTGTTTTCGCATCATCATCAAAATTTTCTGATGATCTTTACTTCTTGAGAGGTCATTCACCTCATGGGGATCTTGCTCTATATCGTATAATCCCTCAGGGCCTCTTGGTTCAAAAAATTGGCGCTGTTTTGCGTTGAGATTTCCAGCATTATAAAGTGTATTCCATTCTTGAAATGCAAGCATTTTATAACGATAAAAATTAAATAAGGCATCAATATTAAAAGGTTGATAGTTTCTTATGTACTTGTATTTTCCAATCCTCAGAGTTCTAACTAGGTCGTATTTCTCGTCAAAGCGATCAGCGTAGCCAAAAGTTGTATTCTTGTTTTTGATTTTAGAAGCATCAGAAAATTTTCCTGAAACGGCTGTACCATCGATGTTTTTAGGTTGAGAAATCCCTGCTAGAGAAAGTACTGTTGGAGCCAAATCGACAAACTCAACAAAAGTTTTTGCTCTCGAACCTTTATTATGATGAAATAAGTGCTTCCATTTTTCTGGAACATAAACAACCAAGGGAACCTGTAATCCGCTTTCATAGGCATAACCTTTACTTCTGGGAAGAACACCTCCATGATCTCCAAAATAGAAGATGATGGTTTCTTCCATAAGTCCCTGCTGCTCTAACTCATCTATGAATTCTCCCATCTTAAGGTCTACTAAAACATGTCTGTTTTGAAAATGATGGTAAGAGTACCGAAAGGTTTTCGTGTCAGGATGATATGGAAAAACTTTAATGTTCTCCAACACTTGGTCAGGAGTATTATCAATTTTGTTTTGATCAAAATGTAAATTACTTTCATGAGTGATCGTATAATTTTGAACATGAAAAAAGGGTTGACCCTGTTTCCTATTTTTGTATGTAGCTTTTTTTGAAGATTCATCCCATACACCTTCAGGCAATAGAAAGTTATAATCTTCCTTGCTGTTGTTTGTAGTGTAATATCCTGCTTTTTTTAGGTAGTAAGGAAATGGCATTACACCCTCTGGCAATGGTACATGTCGAGTTCTTCGGTGGAATTGGGTAAATATTCTGGGGGCATAACAGCCGGTAATCAATGTACTTCGTGCCACAGAGCAGACTGGGGCATTAGAAAAAGCGTTGTCAAAGACAATTCCGTCTTTTGCCAATTTCTCTATTGCAGGCATAGCAACACCATCACCATTATACAATTTCATGTATTGGGGAGAATTGTCTTCAGTAGTCAACCAAACTATATTGGGATAAGATTGATCTTTTGGATTACATGCTGAAAAAAACAGCAATATTCCCACTACAATTGAAATTCGCATTGATTACAGCTGAGAATAAGGCAGAGCAATTAAGAAAGCTCGTGTGATCGACGAACAACAGCTGTCTTTATAGGCTGGGTCGCTTTTCAATTTTGTCCAAGTAGGGTGGTCAGAAAACTGTCCCCAGTTTTCATTGCGCTCCTCCAAGCTTTCGAAAGCTAGCATATAAGTCAAACAAGGCATTCGCTCTCCGGCGATTTTATCTCCAAAAAAGACAGATCCAAAATCCAACTGATCGAATAACTCCAATTCACCCTCGTTAAACATATCGACTTTTCGTCTGTATGCATCCTCTGAATGGCTTTCATAAGTGCGTAATTCAAAAAATCGATTTTTATCATCGGGTTTAACCATTTTGGGCATTCCATCAAAAGCCATGTAAAGGGAAGTCTCATATCGATTGAAAATCGGCTTATTCACAGGACTAAGTTCAGCTGATGCTTTCTGAATAATTTCATTAGATGCCATAAGCAAACGTGCCTTATGGTAAGACTTAATATCAGCATAGGGGATAAAAACATATATCTTTCTGGGCAGATCTTCTGAAACTTCTTTGAATACTCCTATGTTATTAATTCCTTGTTGATTGAGGGATGGTATGAAATGATTTTCAAAATAGTTGTTGAAATTTTTAAAATTAGAATATTGAAAAAGTTCATAAGTTCTGATTTCATATAATTCATTTTGTCCAAAGAGATCAAAGCAGGTTATAAGGGCGTATAGAAGGATAATTTTTTTCATTTTTATTTTTTTAAGTTTTAAAATAATTTTTTTACTCAGAATTGTGTATGTTATAAATTAATATTTTAGTTAAAGAAAAAGTCGCTTTCTAAATAAAATTGCCCTTTTTTGCCCAAAAAAATGACTAAAAATGAGATAAAAAATACTGAAAAAGAGAAAAACGATCACTTTAGGCTTCCCTCTATTTGACGATCAATCTCCTCTGCTAATTGAAAATCAAGTTTTGAAATGGCATTTTGATCGTGGGTCCACAATTTTAATGTAACGGTATTATATAGATTGATTATTTTGGGGTGATGATTCATCGACTCAGCTATTTGGCCGACAGTGTTGATGAATTTTAGTGCTTCATTAAAATCTTTGAATTTAAAGGTTTTAACTAATTTACCGGAGTTCTGTGTCCATTCGTTATGCATTATCATTGAATTAGGTCAAAATTTAATTATATAAAAAAATGAAAAAAAGCTTACAATCCCCATTATTATTGATGATTTTTTTACTTTTATCCTGTTGTAAGGAAAAGCATTCAGTACCTCCAAATATCATTTATATTTTAGCAGATGACTTGGGTTATGGAGATTTGGGAGCTTTTAATCCAGAGGGAAAAATAAAAACACCTCATCTGGATCAAATGGCTCACCAAGGAATGATTTTTACGGATGCGCATACTTCCTCCTCGGTTTGCACTCCAACCCGATATGGGATTTTAACAGGCAGATACAACTGGCGCAGTCCACTCAAAAAAAGTGTTTTGAGTGGTACCTCCCAAGCTCTAATCCCGCAAGACAGAACCACTGTGGCTTCTTTTTTAAAAAACAATGGCTACCAAACAGCTTTTATTGGCAAGTGGCATTTGGGCTGGGATTGGGCTTTAAAAGACAGCACTTTTAATAATAAACCCATCAAGGATCATGAGATTTTTGAGAAAATCGATTTTTCAAAAAATATCACCAACAGTCCAAATGGATTAGGTTTTGATTACTCATATGGTCACTGTGGCTCGCTAGACATGCCACCCTATGTATATGTTGAAAATGAAATGATTACTGCTCGTGTTGAGAATATCACTGAAAGAAAAGGAGACTACCACTGGTGGAGAAAAGGCCCTACAGCCAATGACTTTGATCATGAAAGGGTTACTCCTAACTTGTTTAATAAGGCAGAGGGATTTGTCATCGATATGAATAAGAAGGGGAAACCCTTTTTTTTGTATTTGCCTTTGCCCTCACCCCATACTCCCATTTTGCCAACTGAGCAATGGAAAGGGAAGAGTGGATTGAATCCTTATGCGGATTTTGTAATGCAGATAGACCATCGGGTAGGAAGGCTGAATGAGCTTTTGGATGAATTAGGAATATCAAAAAACACCATTGTAATTTTTACTAGTGATAATGGCTGTTCACCTCAAGCTAAATTTGATGAATTGGAAAAAAAAGGACATGACCCGAGTGGATTGTTTAGAGGGCATAAAGCCGATATTTTTGAGGGAGGTCATCGAGTGCCTTTTATCGTAAAATGGCCTAAAAAAATTCAAGTGGCCGCAATTTCACACAAAACTATTTGTACCACTGATTTGCTTGCCACCTGTGCTGATATTTTGGGAAAAACGCTCAAGGATGATGAGGGAGAGGACAGTTTTTCTATTTTACCATTATTATCCGAAGAAACTAAAAATCAATACAAAAGACATTTTACCATACACCATTCCATTAATGGAAGTTTTGCCATCAGAAAAGGGGATTTTAAGTTTATTTTCTGTCCTGGATCCGGGGGCTGGAGTTTTCCAAGGCCATTGAAAAAAGAAACTCAAGGGTTACCAAAATTTCAACTTTACAATCTGAGGGAGGATCCTGGAGAAATGAAAAATCTCTTCGGTCAGCACCCAAAAATAGAACATGAATTGATTAATCTTTTTAAAGATGCCATCCAAAAAGGGAGAACTACCAAAGGGGTTCCACAGAAAAATTTCAATTACCACTTATCATCAGTAAAATGGGAACCTTTGGATGTTTTTGAAAATGAATGATCCCATTTGAAATGAATTGAAAAACACATATAGTAGGTTGAACCAATAGATCAACTCTAGATTGATAAACCTGAACTAGGATCGAGCAATTAATAAATTTTTACTATTATGTTTCTAACGGGTTTAATAATTATCATTATTGTTTTTGGTAAAGATTGAAACCAAAAAATTATACAGTTTTTTCACCAATTAGAAATTTGAGGAATTGTTGATGAATTCCGATGCCATCAATGTTAAATAAATCCCCTTCGGGTTTATATCCCAAGTTTGAGTAAAATTCTGATGCATTGATTCTGGCATTCAACCATAGAAGGTCAACTCTTTTATTCTTCAACTCCTGCTCGGCACATATCATTAATCGGGATCCATATCCCAATCTTTGAAATGAATCTAATGTCGCAATACCTCTTATTCTCATAGCATTTAATTCAGGAAAAGAAGAGTATTGGATAGGAAGTGCTGAAAGCACAGATATGACTTTCCCATCCAATTCTATACAAAAATGGATTGATAATGGATGATCATCAAACTCAAAAGAGCAATCCTCGATCGGTCTTCCAGGGCGAAGAACAGGATGCCTAACTGAGTAGGTTTGATGTGCTGAAATTCTCTTTATTTCCATCATTTTTATGAATAATACATAAGGCAACAGTGATGGGCGAAAATTCACGGCATTAATTTACCGTAATCGTTCCATACATTGCGTTATGAATCGAGCATTGATAGTAATAGGTTCCTGCAGCATTTGGTATCCAAGAAACTGTTCCTATTGTTGCTCCATTGCCTGTCGCTCCTGAGATTAAATTATCGGTGCCGGTTTCCTGAACTGTTTTCAGATAAAAAGGATGTTGAGTCGCATTTACTGCAAAGTTTAAAGTGTCTCCAACCCTAACAGTCACAGATGGATCGGCACCTGAAACAGTTCCGTTTCTATCAAATCCACTTAGGTTGTAGTCACTAACACTGGATGCTGTGACGCTGATAGTATATGTTTCAGCCGAAAAAGTATTTGAGGAGGTGGTTGAAGTAGTTGTTCCAGTATTAGTTGATGTTGTTGCCTCCACTGTTAATTTAAATCTATGAGAAATTGACTGCGATCCATATGTTGCGATCATCTCAATATCGTGAGTTCCAAGAGACGAAGATTCAGCGGTGCCAAAAACAACAATAGTTTGTGTTGTAGGATCCCAATCTCCGAATACTCCGCTAGGTAATCCTTTGACATCAACCTGAACATCATTGAAAAAATCAAGATTTGTCAGACAATTTTCACTATCTGACCCAGAATTATCGGTGTACCTTACCCCTGTTGAAAAATAACGTGCATCTATTGAAATTGTTTCACCCACAGTCATACCCCCATCAGTTGCAGTAAAAGTAAACTCTAATTGGCAATTCCTTGCGGTAGTTCCAGATGTGGTTGTTGACGTATTAGTTCCTGAAGTATTATTAACCCCTCCACCATCATTTTGATTGGTTTGAGAAACAATTTGTTCAACTATAATTTGACCACTGACAATAATTGTTGGACTTGCTACACTTAGCATTATATCATAGTCAAAGGTTCCAACTGAGTTGGACGATGGAGTCCCCGAAATCTTAATTTGGTTATTGTCAAGACTTACCAAAACCCCCTCTGGAAGGTTAGAGGAACTGACACTAAGTGTTTCAGTACAAGTTGATCCTACCGTTACATCAATCAAAATATCTTGGATTGAATCTCCCACGCTTACCGTTTGATTAATGTTATCAGAGGTTAGTTCCGTTTCAATAGTACAAGGGCTGGATGCAATAGTGGAGGATTCGGTATTAGAAGGAGCAATAGGATCAGTTGCCTCGTCGTATGTTGGATCTCTATCAGCTTCTAGCTTTTCATCACATACCCCAGTCAGTTCAATATTAAAGCTGAAGTAGTTTTGAGTTAAAATAATATCGGTAAGCCTTCCAATATTTGTTTCCCCCTGATTTAAACTTATCGAGGTTTCAGAGTCAATCGAGTACTGACCTGTTATGGTTGATGTTTCGGTAATGATTGTAAATGAGTTGTCTGTTCTTAATATGATCTCATTAACCTGACATTCAACAGCTCTTGCAGATGTTGAGCTTTGGGAACCTGGGCGTTTCTTCCTGATTTTCCATTTTCCTATCGTATTATTTTTGTCAGTATTCTCCGGATTTATTAGCGGAAGTTTTTCCTCGAAAGTGGCTGTAACAGTTTTGGATTGATCCATTATAAGTTCCAGAGGATTCTCATAGCTGTTTTCGCTGAGATTATTATGTAAGTATTCCCAATCGTAAAACAAAAAATCACTTTGGGGAGAAGCAGTTAATCTGATGGTATTACCTGATTCGTATTCGGTTGTCTCCCGGGCAGAATTAACAACCTGTTGGGCTACTTGCCCACTCCCCACAGTATCAACGGTCAGAGTATATTTGGACCTTACAAAATTGGCAATTATAGTTTGATTGGATATTACTTTTACATTTATTGAATTGCCTGTGAGGGATGTTCCGGTCCAGCTTGAGAACTCATATCCCTGCGCTGGAGATGCCGTAATTGATACTGAAGTATTTTCATTAAATACCCCCCCTGTAGTACTAACGTTTCCCCCTTCAGAAGCAGATACCGATAAGGTATATTTTTGGGGAATTTTTGGGGAATTATCATCTGCCTTATTACAATTGTAAGCTAATAGACATATCCCTATAAGCAGCAGTCCCTTATTTAATTTATCCAAGTTGGTTTTGAGATATATTGCCACGTTTTATGCCGTAATTAAATCTTTCTACCTAATAACTGCTAAGTTAAAAAATGAATTGTCTTTTTTTATAACTTAATTATAATTCTGTAATTTTTTAAACTATATAATTTTTGACAATTAATTATGATCTGTTGTCTGCTCAAGTAAAATTTTGCCATAAAATCCATTGATGGTTTTATGGCATCAAACTGTCTCTTGGATAATGGAGAAGTTGATTGTTCCCAGATTTATCAATTTTTTTGATTTTGAAGCGTGTACGACTTAAGTATCAGAAGTCTAACAATTATTCTTCAAGAGTTACCTTTCTTTCTGAGGGATTAAATGGTGAATCTATTAAATTTCCTTTGGAATCAATCAGTTCTAATTTAATTGAAACCTCACCTTTTGGTAGTCCTTCAATATAGTATGGAGCCCACTCATCTATTATGAATTCAGTCCCTTGTATTGTAGCCCTTACCTTATTGCCCTGAGGGGATATTTTAGTATTGACAAGATAAAAGTCTAATAATACCTTTTCTGTTGCTTCTCCTTTATATACCCCTTTAGGTCTACTGTAAAACAATAATTGCCCAGAAAGGTCAATTTTGTTTCCATCACCAATTTGATCTAAATAATAAGCATTACGATTTTTTACCGATTCATGATAAGATCGAGATAAGAATGCAAGAATGACATTATTTCCCTGATTTAACTTTTGAACAAACTCATCAGAATATTTTGCAGAATAAGGCCCATTGTTGATTATAAAATGTATATGTTGTCCTTTGTCAGAATTTGCCAGTTTATATTCAAATTGTTTTTGGGTTTGAACTCCTAATTCGTAATTTTCAATATTGAAAGAAAAGGTGTAATCCTCTCCACTCTGATAGATGGTATCTGTCAATGTGATTTTGGCACTTTCATAGGATGGTGATCCCTCAACCCTTGTTATTGAAATATCTCTTGAATTACTACATGAAATAATAAAACAAGAAATCAGTAAAATAGTAATCTTTTTCATTTTAATTTTTTTAATGTAATATCTAAATAAAGCTATTTTTTTTAAATATGTTAAATCAAATACAATTTTTCAGATTTATTAAAATTAACAGCAGATATTAAAGTGTTGCGAATTTTGACGTGTGATCTATAAACTATTTATATATTAGACATATAAAATGGTAAACTAGAGGCCATTTTCGGACAAGTAAATTTACGTAATTGGATCTTGCCAATAGAAATTATCTTTAAATAAGTTTTCAAAATTAATGAAGAATATTCTGATTTATTTTGTGACTTTCCTTTTAGTATTCTCAAATGTTAAATCACAATACGGTTCAATAGAACTCAATACCGGAGGCTTTTCATTTATTCCTCTTTTTACATCTGACAAACCTCACTTTATTCTTCGAGCCGGAACAAGCGATAAAAAGAGACTAAGTTTAAACCTAATCAATCTAATTATGATGGATGGTTTTCATCCTGCAAATTATTCGTTGATAGCCAGGTGTAAATTGATTGATAAAAAATTTAAGTTAAAAATCGGCTTTCAGTTACCAGGATATCGCCTGTTTGAAAACGAAGATTATAAGGCAAGAAATGTACAAGAAATAAGAGCTTCAATTTCTTTAAATCCAAAAACAGATTTTTTATTTCTGTATTTACATGGGGAAGGGAAAAATTTTGACATGAACAATAATTTTTATTCCGTTTACTTTAGAAAAACTCTTAATAAGTTAGTTACCAACTTACAATTATATGTTTTATTTACGAGTTTGGAACCCGATTCTTCATACGGAATTGCACAAAAAATATCCTATCAACTTAAAGATAAAATTAGCGTAAATTTTTTCATAAATAAATCTCTAACCAATGAAGTTTTTAATAAAACATTGGGTGTTCAATTTCATTTTTAAAAATGGGGTTTGTTTAAAACCCAACTAATCTTTTCCCAAAAGCTTCATAAAAATGGTTTATATTGAAGTTGGATTATTCCTTTAAAAGAAAGTTGTACTTTGATTTTTAAATTTTTTAAAATTTAAAACTTTCATTGATTAAATATTTATAAAATGAATATAACTTTATTAATGAAAAAATCAGAAAAATAGTTTTGAGGTTTATATTCATTATATTTTTTACTGTTGTTTTAAACCCTAACTATTCTCAGGATTTAAAAATAAAATATATTGATAGTGACCACACTTATAATTCTGATTTTACTGATGGTCAAATGCTTCACTCAATTGGAACTCATAATATTCAAATTTTAAGAGCAAATAGATCTTATCCGGAAAGTGCAGAGGGATTGGGTTGGACATATAATCATGCTCCTTTTTTATCTTATTGGAAAGGATATTTTTATTGTCAATATCTATCAACACCCATGGGAGAGCACTCAAGTCCGGGTGTTTCTCTGATTACAAGGTCTAAAAATGGATATGAATGGGATAAACCAAAAATTATTTTTCCAATCTATTTTGATTATCATAAGTCTGACAAATATGTTGATGTGAAAAATTTAATAATGCATCAAAGAATGGCGTTTCATGTATCAACCAATGGAAGGTTTTTGGTCTTTGGTCATTACGGAGGGAACAATGGTGATGGGGTTGGTAGAGTTGTAAGAGAAGTATTTGAAGATTTTACCTATGGACCTATTTACTTTATAAGGTTAAATGAATCCTGGAAGGGAAATATTTCTTACCCTTACTATAAAACTTCTGATGATAAAGGATTTATTTTTGCTTGTGAGGAATTTGTTAAGGACCCTATAAAAAGAATTCAATGGTGGGAGGAAGATTATTTATCATCTGACTCTGGAAAATTTTATCTTCCATTTAAAAGACAAAAAGCATTCACATTCTATAGTATTTCTGATAAGATTAAAATAGGATTATTTAAATCCAGAATGGTTAATTGGAGTATGGATGGTGGTAATACGTGGAGTAAACCTGAGAGATCGGAATCTTTAAAATATGGAGGTGCAAAAATTTGGGGGCAAAAATTAGATTCTAATCTCTACGCAATTGTATATAATCCAACTGATAATAAAAATAGACATCCAATGGGAGTTGCAACAAGTAAAGATGGAATTAAATATCAAAACCTTTCACTTGTTCATGGAGAAGTCCCACTGAAAAGGTATTGGGGTGTTGAAAAAAGACCAGGACCTCAATATGTTCGTGGAATTTCAGAGGGAAATGGGAATCCACCAGGTGATGATCTTTGGGTAGTATATTCTGTAAGTAAAGAGGATATATGGATTTCAAAAATTCCTTTTCCAATTTCTACAACATGGGAAGGAACTATATCGGATGATTTTAATAATCCATCATCTAAGTATTTGATTGAAAACTGGAATATTTATTCTCCAAAATGGTGTCCTATTATCATTGAAAATGGTCCTAATGGACAAGGAAAATCCTTGGTACTTGAAGACTTTGACCCATATGATTATGCTAAAGCAGTACGAACTATAGATAATCAAACTCAAGGTAATATATTAATGGATTTTTATGTGGAGTCTGTCAATGATCCCTTTTTTGTTGATATTACAGATAAATTTGGGAAAAGACTTATAAGTCTAAAAATTGATAAAATAGATTTATTAAATGTTATTGAAAAAGGTGAAAACTCTAGAATGAAATTCATTTTAGATCAAAAATCATGGAACAAAATATTAATACTTTATAATAGTAAAATGTTAGAATTTAAACTTAAAATAAATCAAAATGAAATAACAAAATCAATATCATTTTTAAACAAGGGTATCCCAAATAGAGTAGAGTTAAGAACAGGTAAATATAGAATGGACAGAAAAATTCAAGAATATAAAAGTAATGATCAAAAAGTACCTGGTTGGGACGAACCAAATAGTGAACGACCATCAAAATCCACTAAGATTTATATTGATAATTTTATTTCTGGGAACTATTCAGGCTATCTAAGAGATTAAATTATTGATATTCATACGTAATACATTAGTTTCAATTATATTAATATGAGATTAAAACAAACACTAATTATTTTTTTCAATTTATTTCTTTTTTTCAATTGTGAGGATAAAGTAAACTACGTTTCAATTGATGGTATTAAAAATTCGGAACAACCAGTGTCAGATTCTAATAATATTTTTTTAGATGAAAATAATGTCACAATAAAATGCCATCTGGCAGAGGTTGGAGATAAAGCAATAATAAATGGTATCAATTATACTGTTGTAAATGAATCTATTTTAAGGGAAATGGTTGAAAATAATGAAGATGTCACTAATGTTTGTACCTCACACATTAGTGATATGAGCTCTTTATTTAATAACAAGGAATTATTCAATCAGAATATTGGAAGTTGGGATACCTCTAATGTTACAAATATGGATAACTTGTTTAGTCTCGCTGAATCATTTAATCAAAATCTGCAAAATTGGGATACATCTAAGGTTAAATCTATGGAAGAGATGTTCTCAAATACACCATTTAATTACGACATAAGCAATTGGAATACAACTAACGTAATAAGTATGAGAGGTATGTTTTATTCAGCATATGCTTTTAATCAAGATATTGGTAGTTGGGATACTTCTAACGTTACTGATATGAGTTTCATGTTTACATTTACAATTTTCAACCAAAATCTAAAAAACTGGTGTGTTACCAAAATACCTAGCGAGCCAAATAATTTCTCATTTTTGTCCTCACTAACAGACGAAAATAAACCGCTTTGGGGAAGCTGTCCTTAAAATTTTGATAAAAAACTTGAGTTAAATTTACTCTCTGGGTGTTAAGCTGTGATTAATATTACAGAACAGAAGATTAATTAATCGAAAAAAAATATAAAGAAATAGTAATTGGGGAATCTATAATGAATCTTCCTTCTACATTAATCAAACAACATTATTTCATCCCCACTTACTAGATATTTTCTACAAATTTTACAATCATAAATAGTAAATAACAATTGTTTTGAATAAGTAATTCTTATCAAAAAATAATTTCAACTTATATAAATTCAAATCATATTAAATATAGCAGTAGTTATATAAAAGATTACGTCTTTCGAAACTGGGTTGGACTTTTTACCTAAACCCAAATCAGATCAATAAAACCAATAAGGTAATTATCTTAAATTTAGCATTAGAAAGATTTTTTTTATAATAAATAAATTTCTTTTTTAACCACCAAATAATCAAATTGGAGGTAATCTTTTAAATAAAAAATAGATATTTACAATAATAGATTGAGTATCCTAGGCTTCGTAACAAATTAAAATAATTTTTTAAACTTAAATAGTAAAAATGATTTTGATACTATTTAAATAATAAATCTTTAATAAGTCAATGTTATAAAATGATTAATTTGAATGAAATTTTAATAAAAAGAATCAGTAAAAATGATTTGCCGAAAGTAATTGATATACTTCAGGAAATCTCAGTTTATCGCCCCCCAAAAATAAAACATGAGAGTATTTGGGAAAGTTATTCAAACCAACAAAATATATTTGGATATTGTTTTTTTTATAATAGAAAACTTATTGGATATGGATCAATAAACTTAAAGATGAAATTAAAAAAAGGTTTAATGGCCTACATAGAAGATATAGTTGTTCATAAAAAATTTCAAAATAAAAAAATAGGGAAACAAATTGTAAATCATTTGATCAGTATCGCTAAGAAAGAAAATTGCTATAAAATCAAGTTAGACTCTAGTTATGATAAACTTCCCTTTTATGAAAAATTGGGTTTTAAAGAAAACGGTTTTAGTATGGTTAAATCACTTTAAAAAATAAAAATGAAAGATATGTTAGTCAAACTCTATGAACTTCCTAAGGAGTGCGTAGAATACCAAAAATTAAAAAAGGAAATAGATTTTAGGCGTCCTTTGGCTGCTGAAAAATATCTAGTAATCAAATGGGTTGAAGAAAACTTTGGAAATGGTTGGAAGAGTGAAGTTGACGTGTCATTTTCGAAAAATCCAATTTCAACATTCATAGCTGTAAAAGATGGAAAAATCATAGGTTTTTCTACTTATGACTCGGCTTATTTAAATTTTTTAGGACCAATGGGGGTGTCTAAAGGTTACAGAAAAAGAGGACTTGGTAAAGTACTTCTTTACTTAGCACTTAAATCAATGAAAGAGATGGGTTATGCATATGCAATAATTGGTGGGGTGGGGCCTGCTAAATTTTATGAAATAACTTTTGGAGCTAAAATTATTAAAGGTTCAGATCCAGGAATATATAAAGGTATTTTAAGTCATGTCCCTGTCTAGTAATGATAATGATTCTAGAGAATTAGCTAAGTTTGGTTACAAACAGGACTTGAAGAGATCTATGAAGAAATTCTCTTCATTCGCTGTATCATTTTCTTTAATCTCTATCCTTACTGGTATATTTGCAAATTTCCATTTTGGATTTTCAGAAGTTGGAAGTTTCATCCCTTTTTCATGGACTATTGTATTTGTAGGACAGTTTATTGTTGCTTTAATAATGGCAGAATTATCAGTTAATTTTCCAATTTCAGGGTATGGATATCAGTGGACTTATAGATTAGTCGGTCCAAAACTTGGGTTTACTACAGGGTGGTTATTATTATTACAATTTCTTACTGGTTTTCCTGGCATATGCAAGGCGCTTAGCATCCTTTTAAGTGATCTGATTTTTCAAAATTTTAATCTTAATATTAGTAGCTTGTTAATTTCTGTTGTAGTAATATGGGTCGTTACATTTATTCATTTGAAGGGAATAAATTTAGTCTCCAAAATAAATAATTTTGGTGTTATTACAGAAATTATAGGAGTCTTCATTTTAATAATATTTTTAGGATACTTTTTGTTCAAAAAAAGTGATTTGGATATTTTAAATAATTTAAATAACCTTAATCTTTCGGATTTCACATTGAAATCATTTGCATTATCGATTTTGCTTGGTGCATGGTGCTTAACAGGATTTGAAGCGGCAGCTGACATGTCAGAAGAGACAAAAAATCCAAAATTTACTGTCCCTAAATCAATTAAGTATTCACTAGTTAGCTCAGGTATTTTAGGATTAATAATAATTTTATTATCAACTATATTCTTGAGTACAAATAATTATCAGAAAATAAATAATAATTATTTAACAGATATGCTTCAATTTGAATTTGGTGCACCAATTTATTTAACTACTCTTTTTTTTATAATAATTGCAATTTTTGCTTGTGCAGTCGCCTGTATGGCTACTGCTTCAAGATTAATTTTTTCCATGTCAAGGGATTCTATCTTACCTAAATCTAAATGGTTAAGTTTCGTTGACAAGAATAAATCACCTTCAAATTCATTAATTTTTATTGGAGTAATTTCAACTTTATTTATAATAATTTTTGAGAAAATTGAGTTGATTACCAGCGTATCTGCAATTTCAGGGTACATTGGTTATTGTGGAATTATTTATTCCTCATTTTTTTTAACAGGCAATAATTTTATAAATAAAATTCCTAAAGTTTTAAAAACAATTGGACTAGTCTGGTGTGTACTTGTTGTTCTTTGTCTGCTGCTTCCTGGTCAAGCTGTAGATGGTTTTAATTTCGAATATATTCATGCAATTTCTCTTTTTGTGTTCTTGATTATTGGTTTTTTTGTATACTTAAGTAAATTTAAATAATGCAGTATTTTAGTTTATCTACTAATGTTAACGAACTTAGAATTGGTAATGATTCCACAAAAAATATAGGTAATGAGATTGGAAAGTTTGTAGTTTCAACAATGGAAATTCCATGGGAAATAACTAAAGGTAAACTAGGTCAATCTCCAGAAAAGGTCATAAGTGTTACAAGTGTAGAGTTAAGTTGGATTGAGAACCAAATTAATGATTTACCTGATTTTGATACTATAGTAGGTATTGGAGGTGGGATGGCAATTGACGTAGCTAAATATATTTCATGGAAATTAGACAAGAGACTTGTATCTATCCCAACAATTCTAAGTGTTGATGCATTTACAACACCGGCAGCAGGTATTAGAAATAACCATGATGTCCAATATCTTGGTAGAGCTACTCCCGATCCACTTATTATTGATTATAATATCTTACGTACTGCACCAAAAGAATTAAATATTGCAGGAATAGGAGATTTGTTTTCTATTCATACCGCATCTTTTGATTGGACTTATGCTAATTCCAAAGGAAAATCAGAATATCCATACAGTGACCTAGCTATTGATGGGGGAAAGAAAATATTAGAATTTATATATAACAATATTGGTAATATAAAAGAAAATAACAATAATGGATTAAGGGCAATCGTTGAAGCGTATATTTCATTAAATACAATTTGTCTTCCACTTGATCATTTTAGAATTGAGGAAGGATCTGAACATTATTTATTTTATGAACTTGAGGAAAGACTAAAAAGACCATTTATTCATGGTAATATTATTGGACTTGGGATTTATCTTTTAAGCAGATTACAAAATAATGATCCCAAATTAATTACGGAAATAATGAATGACTCGGGACTTGTTTACCATCCTTTTTCTATGAATATTAAAAAAAATGATTTAGTTGATTCATTGTTGAATCTTAAAAATTTTGTTAAATCAAAAGACACTCTCTGGTATACAGTAATTGATGATAGCCACATTGACTTAGAGTGGATTAATAAAAATATTTCAGGATTAAAATTTGATTGAGTTATGTATTTCATTTTACAAACAATAAATGAAATATACTTCTATTGAACAGAGGCTAAAAATAAGTCAATCATCTAATAATGTTAAAGGCAAGTCATATTCATGAGCTTTGGTAGATAATTTATTTGGTGTAACCAATATTGCTCACCTTATTTAATTACATAAAAAAATACAGTTAGTTATATTAGATTTTGAATTTTCCTATTTGTTTATCCCTTTGCATATATCATTTGTAAATCTTCTAATGGATAAATCCTTGTGTATTAAAGTGTTAAAAACCAATTATCTCCTACCTTTATTGTATAAAAAAAAGACTGTTCTTTGCTTGCATGCTCAAGAGTGAATTTAATTTTCGTGGGGTTTTTGTTAATAATCTCCTTGCCGATGATTTTTATTGATTTATAATTTTCAGAATTAGTGATTCTATTTTTTTTATTGAGTGTTTTAATTCTAGATTTAATTATATTTTGCGATGAAATATCATAAAGCTCCAACAATTTATCATAATCCATATTGACTATTGAATCTACAGCCTTATTAACAATGTCTATGGGTTTATGGGTTTGCTCAGAACAAGCAAAAAATGTTAGGAAAATTGAAAAAGAAATTATTAACTTCATTGTAGTTTCAAATTAAAACTTTGATTTGTACAATCTTCAATAAAAGTAATAATTAACTGATAGTTTATTAATTAAAATTTTTTAAAAAATAAATCTATATATGTATAATTTAATTGAATTTAAAAAAAATAAAATGTTTTTGAAATGAATTACAACATTGGTTAAATTAAACTCAACTTCTAAATAAATATATATTTTATGTATTTAGCATACTCAGACTTAATTATTATGATTTTATGTTTGAAACAAATTTTTAGTAAAATGAGAATTTTGCTTACATGTTTATTTTTATTGTCAAGCTGCACTAAGGAGTTAAAAAATGAAATTAATAATCTAAACAACGTAATAGATTCAATGCGAATTGAAATAGACTCATTAAATAATAATTTATCTAATCTTCAGCTCAATGAGTTTGAATTAAATCAAATTATTGATGATTTAGAAATACAATTAGGAAACTTTAATGAATTATATGAAAGCGAAATAATTGGATGTTGGTATAATGAGTCTTTTAGAATCGGTAATACACCACTATTTATTGAAATGAATCTATTTAAAGGGGGTGTAGGGGCTTTAGATTTTGGAGGGGGAGTATATCAAGTTTTCTCGTGGTCATCAGATAATGAACAAATAATCCTTCACTTTGGTGATGTTCTTGATACAAGTTCATTTGGAGTTATATATAACTTTATAAATGACTCTGCATACATTTTGTATGGAGAAATTTTTGACAGTGATAGAGAGGTTAACTTAATCTCAACAGAAGGTAATAGTGACAGTTTTGTTATAAATAATTGGAGAGGGGATGAGGTAATGTTTAATCGTTGCAATTAAATGATAAAATCTCGCTCAGAAATTATAAATAATTGGATATACTGGGTACCCTGTATTTACAAACTCTATTAATCTCACCAACTATTGACTATTTAATCAAAGTGAATATTCTTTTTTCTTTTTTTATTAAATGGCAATTGAATTAATGTTCATAATGAAATTCATATATTAGTTAAATGGAATGGTATATGAAAAACCGTTGGTGGATATGGGCATTTACAGGAGTATATCTCGCCTATAGAATTTACCTCTCATTAGCATTTTAAATATGAATAAAAAGCTATTAAGGTTGATCGGAATTCAAATAATCATTTTAGGATTCGTTCTATCTATTTTTGAGTTTCTAATTGACAATAGCGGATTTGTAGTTGGGTCTGGAATAATTATATTAATTGCATCTCTTTTTCTAAGATCCTAAATAAAATTTCTAAAGATAATTAGGAATTGAAAATGAATTCATCTAATAATAAGGGTAGAAATAATAGTCAACGACTTAGAAGGTTTGATCATTACCCCCCTAAAACCACTTCACAGGGATCTTATGTTAAGGTAATGATATCAATGGATTAGAGAGGATTTGGATTGTATCCATTTGTGTAAAAGAAAAATCGTTCAAATGATAAGAGACAGAATTATTATTCATCTTTAAATGCATATTTCACAAGAGTATTAAGCTCAGTGTAATTAAGAGTTTTCTCATGCGTTGCCTCAAGGATAAGCATAGGCGCTTTACCTGCCTTATGTGCCTGAATCCATCTACTAACACACAAGCACCATTTATCACCGGCTTTGAGACCAGGAAACTTATAGTAAGTCATTGGAGTAATTAAGTCATTACCCATAGAAGCAGAAAACTTTAGAAATTCATCCGTCATGACTGCACATACAGTATGAGTTCCATTGTCTTGTGATACTGTTCTACATAAGCCATCTCTGAAGTAACCTGTCATAGGGCTTGTACAGCAAATTTCCAGAGGTTCGCCAAATACATTTTTTTCCATAAAACCCAATCTTTACTCCTAAGGTAAAGAGAATGGGTTGAAAAGAAAAACCCTCCACTTGGGAGGGTTTTACACTAAAGATTTCTTAATGCAAGTCGTTACTTAAATAATTTTATTTTGCGACTTTTATTAATTTTAATTTCGCACTACCCAACATATCTCTTGAGTTTCCAACTAAATTAGCAAGTTTTTTAAAGGTAAACTCCCCCCCAAACATGGCTTGAGACTTTTTTGAGTTCCATTGGGGTTTTTTTCCTTCAACAGGTATTTTCCAAGTGAAATGTGTAATTTCGCTTAATGCTTGTTCGTTTTTGTCTATTACTTTCGTAAACCCCCACCATTTTAACATTTTCTGATTTACATTATCTTGAAAGATAGGCTTTGCCCAATTTGATTCATATTTTTCATAATCTGGATTCTTTTGCACCATTGCATCTACATTTATTACCTCACCTACATTCATCTCCACAGAGGGCATAGTTTGGTCTGTTAATTCAATCGTATAGCTATGATGCATTTTTTTTGGGTCAGTTTCAAGAATCTTTCTTATTTGTTTTGAATTTAATTTCCCTCTTAACCTTTTTCTGACTATTTTATTGAATTTATCAGGAGTCATTCCGACATAGGCTTTTTTTTGCGCTTCGACTGATTCATATCGATTCAATGTCATATATTGAGGCACATCTGGTCCAGGATTAGAAACTGATTCAATTTTGAATAGTGACCATCCGTACATTTTACCGTCCTCAATCATTTGACTATGAAATTCAGACCATACTTCTTCTAATTCCAAATATTCTTTCTCCATGCCATCTTTTAGGAAAAAAATATCAATAGTTGCAACTTGAGCAAACGAAAAGGTGCTCGTTAGTAAAATTGCTAGCAGCAGTAATTTCTTCATTTTTATTGCTTTATGGTTAATAATAACTCCAATATAGAAAGATTAGCTTACATATCAAGTCACACATACTTGATTCAATATAAAACCCCCCTAACAACACCCCCCCTAAAACGACAACTCAAAAACAGGGCTTAATCCCGTATCAATCAGATTATTGTAAGAAAATGCTTTTGTATGCAATTATGCGGATAAGGTTTTGGGGTTACTTTAAAGACTTCTTATATTTCATGTAACTTCCAAACTTTTCTACTATAGTTTTATGCTCTTCTGAAACGGGACCCCATTTATCATCTATACTTGTGGAGCCAGAAAAATTTGATTCATAATTTTAATTCTTACTCGCAGAATTGATCATTTTAGCAGTATTTTTTGTCAAATTTATTGCCCTGTTTCCGTGTTTTTCTATATTCTTCCGCCTTAAATGTTGAATTATTACAGAGAATGGCGGATGAAAATGAATAAAGATTGATTGATACTGGAGCTAAAAAGAGTTGAGTTTTCACCTCTTTTTTTCTTTAATAGAAAAACGATTATAAACCCCAATCCCTCTCAATAATCTATTCCCTACATAATCACTTTCAGAAAAAAGTAAATGGTAAGCACCTCAGAAACACTATAATATCGATAAAACAAGTAAAGAAAATCCAGTCATCCACTAAAATCAAAAAAGATCATTTTTGTCACTTTTCGGCCATTTTTAATCAATTTTGACTCGTTTTTGGTAATTTTTGATACTTTTTGGCTGTTTTTTGACACTTTTTGAATTTTGGTCACTGGTCCAAAAAACCATTCCACAAAACCCACCCCAGCTCAAAGCTTTAAGACAGGTAAAAAGTTTTTAGTGTTATTTAACAATCACAAAAATTTGTAAGTCTTGATCTATTTTTTCTATTTTTAGACATGAAAAAAAATATTCTCTGCTTATTTTTTGTAATATTTCTATTAAAAGTAAATGCTCAAAGGAAACTTCAATTACAAAAAATAAATTCTGATAATAAGCCATGGACTTATGACAGGGTAAATGATCATAAAAACAAATTTAATTTTGTAGTAGTTGCTGATAGAACTGGAGGCGAACGTAAAGGGGTTTGGCAAAAAGGTATTAAAAAAATTAATCTGATGCAGCCAGCTTTCGTTGTTAGTGTTGGAGAC
>CETK01141588.1_pt1 | contig 22813 bp, 18 predicted proteins | sample 361431 | NCBI WGS metagenome assembly CETK01 (sample SAMEA2622452, study PRJEB7988) | marine metagenome | biome: marine biome (ENVO:00000447); feature: surface water layer (ENVO:00002042); material: "saline water (ENVO:00002010), including plankton (ENVO:xxxxxxxx)" | depth 5 m | reverse complement strand
ATCATATTAAATCCTTTAATTGTATCTTCAATACTGACTAGTACACCTGGAATTCCTGTAAATTGTTCAGCAACGTGAAAAGGTTGGGATAAAAACCTGGCAACTCTTCTTGCTCTATGAACAACTGATTTGTCTTCTTCAGAAAGTTCGTCCATTCCTAAGATTGCAATTATATCTTGTAGTTCTTTGTAGCGTTGTAATATTTCTTTTACTCTTTGTGCACAGTTATAATGTTCATCACCAAGAACTTCAGGATTTAAAATTCTAGAGGTAGAGTCAAGTGGATCAACAGCTGGATAAATTCCTAACTCGGCAATTTTTCTTGAAAGAACAGTTGTAGCATCTAAATGAGCAAATGTAGTTGCTGGAGCCGGATCAGTTAAGTCATCAGCAGGGACGTATACTGCTTGGACAGAGGTAATAGAGCCTTTTTTTGTTGAAGTAATTCTTTCTTGCATTGCTCCCATTTCTGATGCGAGTGTTGGTTGATAACCAACTGCTGAAGGCATTCTTCCCAACAGAGCTGAAACTTCAGATCCAGCTTGTGTGAATCGAAATATATTATCAATGAAGAACAATACATCTTTTCCATCTTTTTCTCCATCATTATTGCCGTCAGCTCCACCATCTCTAAAGTACTCAGCTAGTGTGAGTCCAGAAAGGGCGACTCTTGCACGAGCACCAGGGGGTTCATTCATTTGTCCAAAAACTAAAGTTGCTTGAGATTTTTTAAGCTCTTCCTTATCTACTTTTGATAGATCCCAATTACCTTCTTTGAGAGATTTTTCGAACGCATCACCGTATTTGATAACGCCAGACTCAATCATTTCTCTTAATAAGTCGTTTCCCTCTCTAGTTCTTTCTCCAACACCTGCGAAAACAGATAATCCATCGTGGCCTTTGGCGATGTTGTTTATTAACTCCATTATAAGTACAGTTTTGCCAACTCCAGCTCCTCCAAATAAACCAATTTTTCCACCTTTAGCATATGGTTCAATTAAATCTATTACCTTAATTCCTGTAAAAAGTACCTCAGTGGTTGTTGATAACTCATCAAACTCGGGGGCAGGTCGATGAATGGGATATCCCTTGTCTTTACTTACAGTGCCAATTCCGTCAATTGCGTCTCCTACTACATTAAAAAGTCTCCCTTTAACTGAGTCACCAATTGGCATCAATATTGGATTTCCAGTTGCTCTAACGCTGAGCCCTCTTTTGAGACCATCAGTAGAGTCCATTGAAACTGCACGCACGGTGTTTTCGCCAATGTGTTGTTGACATTCAACAATAACTTTTTCATCATTTGGTTTTATTATTTCTAACGCGTCGTATATTCTTGGAAGTTCATTTTCTGATTTTTCAAAAACTATATCAATAACAGGACCTATTATTTGAGATATTTTTCCTAATTTTTCTGACATTGTTGTAATTTTTTTTATATAATATTAGGAATCAAAAATACCTATTTATATTTAAATAAGCGTGAAAATAATATAATTATTTTGTTAATTTTGAAATAATAATTTGCTCAACCAAAAGTAATATGAAAATCCACTTTGGTGTCGATTCTTTTCAAAAATTAAATTCATCTGTAGTTACCACTGGGACCTTTGATGGAGTTCATTTGGGACACAAAAAAATCCTCCAAAAATTGTGTTCAATTTCAACAAAAAATAGTTTGGAATCAGTTTTACTTACATTTACGCCTCATCCAAGAATCTACCTATTTCCTAACAACAATTTAAAGTTAATTAACTCTCGTGAGGAAAACCTTAGTTTGTTTGAGGATTACGGGATTGACCATGTTGTATTCCTAAAATTCGATAAGTCCTTATCAAGGTTAACTTATTTGGACTATGTAAGAGACATTTTAATAAAAAAAATAGGTATGAAACATATGGTGGTTGGTTATGATCATCAGTTTGGAAGAAATCGTGAAGGTTCAATCGAAAGTCTAAACGAAATTTCAGAAATTTATAGCTTTGAAACATATGAGGTAAATCCAGTTTTCGTAAACAATAATGCTATCAGTTCAACCAAAATTAGAAATTATATCGAAGATGGTGAGTTGGAAAAAGTCAACAAATACTTAGGGCATAATTTTACTTTGTTTGGTAGCGTTGTCAGAGGTCAGGGCAAAGGTAAAGAATTGGGTTTTCCAACCGCAAATGTCAAAATTCTTGATAAAAACAAGATAATTCCGCGAGATGGTGTTTACGCCGTGTATATTCATTATAATAATAATTTTTATGAGGGAATGATGAATATTGGACCTAAACCAACCTTTGATTTTAATGAAAAATCTATTGAGGTGAATATTTTTAACTTTAGTCAAAACATTTACAACAAAAAAATTTCTGTAGAAGTTATCAAAAGGTTGAGGTCTGTTAAAAAATTTAAATCAGTCAATGATTTAAAACTTCAAATTGAACAAGACAAGATTTTATCACTAAATGTTTTAAACAGTAAAAAAAAACACAACAATTTTTCTGAAAAATAAATAATTATTATTTATTTACAATAAATGATTCTTTATACAAATTACCAACTTCAGTTCCAACAATGAGTTTATAACTTCCTTTAGACAAATTACCAATATTAAATGATTTATCATTTCTAAGTATCTCAATTCTTTTACCTTGGTTATCAAACACATATATGAATTTAATTTGCTCATTGCAGGAAATATTTATTTGGTCTTGGGTAGGGTTTGGAAAGATTTTAAATTTTAAGTTATTTTCATTAATTAGGAGTGGGGATTCATCACACTCATTTCCAATTCCGTCTCCGTCACTATCAATTTGATCTGGATTAAAGATTGCTATACAATTGTCACATGAATTACCAATACCATCATCATCACTATCTGATTGACTAAAGTTGCTGATATTGGGACAATTGTCAATTCCGTCACAAAAGCTGTCACCATCAGAGTCCCCAAGAACACAACTTCCATCACAGTCAATATAAACATCGTCAGGATAGATACACGAACCATCGTCGGCATTTGAATCTGGGTCAAAATTATTAGCGAGTTCACATGTGCAACCAAAAACAAAGTAGTTAATGTCAAAGCAATTATCAAATAAGTCTTGAGCTAACATATCTGCATCTTTTAAAGCTTCGATAGATGACAATGGTCCATTATTTCCTCTTGCCCAAACAGCTCCAACAGTGATGTAGTTAACTGCCCCAGGCTCTAAAGTAAATGGACCTGCAGATTGCAAGAATCTTCTATCACTTGGAATATTGCCAGCTGAAGTCTCATCCCAACTTATTTCAAAGTTTGGATCCGAGTCTCCGGGAAACATAAAGTTACATTCAGGGTTATTAACATCCCAACCATTTCCGCCATATGTCATAGGTTGTCCATTTTTCCATATGCCTCTTAAGTATCCATAGTATTGTTCTGCAGTCACGGGATTTCCGTAGTCTGTTTCATCATTATTGTAATAAACAAATTTTGACATTATGATTTGCTCTCCAGGTTCATCTATTACACCATCTCTGTCATTATCAATGCCATCTGCTTCGTCAGCTATAGGACCTTTGAAAAAGTCTACACCAATGGCTGGTGGATTTAAACCATAGCCAGCACTACCTTGCATTCCTTCATCATCATCGTCACCATTGTAACAATATCCCAAACCTAAATTGACATCACATCCAACATAGTCATCTAAATAGTTACCAAGGTCCGGGTCAACCCATTGTCCAAAATATGTCTCATTGAGAGTCTCATTAGATCTGTTAATAATCTTGTAATTGTAAAAAGTCATATCTGATAAAACATCAGTAGTTTTGTATGCAAAAGCTTGAGCTTGAATTTCTAATCCAATTTGTGTGCCGCCTGTCTCTCCGTGAAAGTTTCCAGCGTCGTTAAATACCCACCAAATACTTTGGTCACCAAAAAGATAGTCTTCACTTGAACAGTTGCCGGTCGCATCTAGATCATAAGCTGGATAATCAGAGTTGTTATATATTCCGTCGCCATCTACGTCAATAAACGGAGCCAAGTATTCATTAGTACCATCAAATGAATAGTGACTGGAAGGCCAGTTTGTAATAACATCCGGAACAACATAGTTAGGGAAAGAAACATCTGTGTCGCAGTCAGGATTGTTAGTGCATTCTAAGTATGTTACATATGCTTCGACTTCATTTTTTGAAATTACCCAATGTTGATTATAATCGTTACAATCATCAAATGAAATAGATCCGAAAAGTGGACTATTGGAGTCAGCATTTAATGGTCCAGGGTAAAAATCACTACCGGTTTGACGGTATGTCATTGCTGCAATTTTTAAATTATTTTGATCGTCCAGACCCCCAATCCATAATGATCCAGCAAACAATGAATGAACACCTTCGTTTTTTGGTATTTCATATCGTGCCTCTGTTAAATTCCACCACATGTCTCCACCACCCAAAATAGTTGTTCGAACATTTCCAATATCAAGTTCAGCTTCAGATGTTGGATCTAAACATCCTCCTCCAAGAATTGCGAGTTGTTTATTTGTTGAATTGTTTTGATTGATGTTATCTTTTGGATATACTGTTGTAGTTCCAAATGATGATAGAAACATCACTAATATAAATTTTTTCATTTTTTTTGTCTCTAGGGTGTACAAGCATAAATATAAGAGAATTTATGATTTTTTTAAAATTTAATCAATCATCTCATTTATGAGATTAATAACATATTTTAGTCTTTTTTTGTGACTTCCCTCTAATATTACATATTTCATGTTATTTTTTTTTAGATCATTTAGATAAATATTAAATATTTCGTCACGGTCCAAAGGATTTTCTCTTAGTATATCAAACTCCCACTCAAAATCAGGCTTGCAAAGAAAATACATTGAATTGTAATCCTGATTTTTTAATATGAAACTGTCACATTTTTTATACTTTATCAGACTCCAAAGCTTAATAACTTGTAAATTAGTGTCACAAATTAAAAACTCATTTTTTTTAATTTTTTTTAGTTTTTCAATTCTAATCTGGCCTTCGGCAATTTTTTTTAAATCATCGAAACTGTAATCGAAGTTATTTCGGTTTAGATATTTTCTCGCATATTCTTCGACATATGGAAAGTTAAAAGCCTCTGCAATTTCTTTACTTATCTTAGTTTTACCTGAGCACTCCGGTCCTGTAAAAATTAATTTTTTCATTTTAGTTCTTGTTTCCAACTCAAATATCCCTTAAAAGCAAAACCTATGTAACAAAAAAATAACAAGCAAAAGAAATACTCACCAGTTTGTAAATAAAAAGCTCCACTTATTATGTCAATTACAATGAAGTAAATCCATGATTCTAAAATTTTTTTACCAATCATGTACATTGGGATTATGTTAAAGCAGAACATCAAAGAATCAAAAAAGGGGAATTCGCTAAGATTATAATTTTTGAGAACAACTGTTAGAACTACTGTAGTTAACAGACCTAAGAAAATCCATAGTATATGCTTATTCAAAGCAATTCTATTTACTTTCAACATTTTATCCTTACCTATTTTATTCCAGTTTAACCAGCCAATGACTCCAGTGCCAATAAAAAAAAATTGCATTATCAATTGAAGATTTAAATTTATTTGATAGTAGGCCAGCATGTTAAAAATTGAACCAAAAATAAGTGCTGGCCAACATAGAATGTTTTGTTTTATTGAAAACACTACATATACGATACTGAATAAAACTCCAAAAAATTGAAATAAATTTTCTGAGAAGTAACTGTATAGATCAATCATTTTATGCTTGCTATTGTAATATAATAATCATCAATTTTTTTTAAAAATGCCTCAAAATTAGTTTTGTTTGACTTGTTTTTAAAAAATCCATAAATTTTGTTTTTTTTAAATTTCTCAGTGTAGATGTTTTTTTTAAATGAACAGTTTGGATGATTTAAAATTTTATAAATTGATTCTTTAAAACACCAAATGTAGTGAATCTTATCAATTTCATTGTTGAACTTAACAAGTCTTTCCCCAGAGCTCACAAATCGACTACTCAGTTTTTCAATATTTGTTTTTTTCTTTTGAATATCAAGCCCAATATTTTCACTTGAGGTCACAATCCCACAAAAATTATCTGAGTGACTTATAGAAATAAATTTAAAATTTTCACAGAACGGCTTTCCAAACTTATCATATCTCAAAATTGTTTTTTTATTTGAAATAAGATTTAATAAAATTCTTGAACATATATTTTGTTTTCTACGTTTTAATGTTTTGTGAGAATTTATTTCACTTAACTCGCTTTTGGAGGGATTTAATATTTTAATTAGATCTGAAAGGTTTTCATTGATATGCCAAAGATGAAAACTATGTTTGCAGAAATTTTTATTTAAAACTTGAGGCATAAATTTTATCATTTATTAATACAATGAAATAAATATGTATTAACTTTGCTAAGTAATTATATTTTATCATGAATACAAAATTAAAAGAAATGAAATTTAAGGTTAAAGATATTTCTCTTTCAGACTGGGGAAGAAAGGAAATTAAGCTAGCAGAATCAGAAATGCCAGGTTTAATGATGCTAAGAGAAAAGTATAAAAATTCTAAGCCGCTTTCTGGTGCAAGAATTGCAGGTTGTTTGCATATGACTATTCAAACTGCTGTATTAATTGAAACTCTTATCGATTTGGGTGCCGAAGTATCATGGTCGTCTTGTAATATTTTTTCAACGCAAGACCATGCAGCAGCAGCTATAGCCGCAAAGAATATCCCAGTTTTTGCTTGGAAGGGTATGAGTGACAAAGAATTTGATTGGTGTATTGAACAAACATTATTTGCCTTCGATGGAAACAAGCCTTTGAATATGATTCTAGACGACGGTGGCGACTTAACTAACATGGTTTTTGACAAATATCCTGAGTTAATTTCAGAGATAAAAGGTTTGAGCGAAGAAACAACAACGGGGGTGTACAGATTATACGAAAGAGAAAAAAATGGTACTTTACCAATGCCTGCTATCAATGTTAATGACTCTGTCACTAAGTCTAAGTTTGATAACAAATACGGGTGTAAGGAGTCTGCAGTTGATTCGATCAGAAGAGCTACGGACATAATGATGGCTGGAAAGGTTGCAACAGTCGCTGGGTACGGAGACGTTGGAAAAGGAACTGCTGCTTCGCTTACTGGTGCTGGTGCTAGAGTAATTGTTACAGAAATTGACCCAATCTGCGCCCTTCAAGCTGTAATGGATGGTTTCCCAGTTATGAAAATGATGGATGCTGTGAAAAAAAGTGATATAATAATTACTGCAACTGGAAACAAAAATGTTGTAAATGGAGATCACTTCAAATACATGAAAGACAAGGCAATTGTTTGTAATATTGGACACTTTGATAATGAAATCGATGTTGCTTGGCTAAACTCTAACTCACGAAAGGACACAATCAAGCCACAGGTTGATTTATATAAACTTGACAATGGCAATGAAATTATTTTACTTGCTGAGGGCAGATTGGTTAATTTAGGTTGTGCAACAGGTCATCCCTCTTTTGTAATGTCAACTTCATTCACTAATCAAGTACTTGCCCAAATTGAATTGTGGTCGAATTTCAAGTCATATGATAATAAAGTGTATGTTCTGCCCAAGCATCTAGATGAGCTAGTCGCTAGACTTCATCTTGAGAAAATTGGTGCTCAAATCGAAGAGTTAACAGACGACCAAGCAAAATACATTAGTGTGCCCAAACAAGGTCCTTTCAAGCACGAATCTTACAGGTATTAATTATTAATTTGTTATATACAGTATTTCTCCGTCAAAATATGTATTATATTTTTTAAGTGGTTGATTTGCTGGTCCCTGAGAAACGGAACCGTCAGTGATAATAAATGTTGACTCACAACATTCGCTACAAATCAAAATTGGATTATTGATACTTTCAGATTGTAATATACAATTTTCATTAACTTCATAAGTGCAAGCTCGATCGTATGCAAAAAATTCGTTATCTAGACCTTGTACTATAATTATTCCACCAAGCCCACCATTTATAAATTCATAGCCCCACAAGTTGCCATAAACGTTGTTGTATTGTGGCATTGTAATTGGAACAGACTCATTAACATTGACGTTAGGGAAATTATAATCATCACCACAGCCAACTATGAAAAAAGTTAAAAAACATAAAATTTGAACAAAATAATTCATTTGTTAGTAAATATAATTATTAAGATTAATTATATTTTGTAAATCTGTTATTTTCTTATATATTTGATGCGTTAAAAATTAAAGAAATTTTTACTAACTAAATATAGTTATATGCGCAAAAATACTTTTTTATTTCTTCTGTTAATTTCCACTTCATACGGAGCTTTTTCCCAGAGCGGTACTCTTAAAGGAAAAGTTACTGATGCTTCTACTGGAGAGACAATCCCAATGGCTAACATTGTAGTCAAATTAGATGGTGCAACAGTTATCGGTGGAGCCTCTGATTTTGATGGTGATTTTACAATAAAGCCCATAAGCCCTGGAACATACACAGTTGAAGTTTCATTTATTGGTTACAATACAATTATTCAAAATAATGTATTAATATCTCCAAATAAAATCACTTTTACCGACTATGAATTAAAGGTCAGTACCAATGAGCTTACAGAAGTTCAAGTAATTGAATATGATGTCCCTTTAATTGATGCTGATAAATCTGGTTCGACCAAAACCGCGGAACAGATTACCTCACTGCCAACAAGAAATGTTCAAAATGTTGCTGCAACAACAGCTGGAATTTATCAATCCGACACCGAGGGCTCTATAAATGTTAGGGGTTCAAGGAGTAATGCTACTTCATACTACATTGATGGAATAAAAATTACAGGAAATACTAACGTTCTCCCTCAGTCTGCCATTGATCAAATGACTGTCGTAACTGGCGGTTTGCCTGCACAATACGGAGACGCAACTGGCGGTATAATTAGTATTACAACTCGTGGGCCATCAAGGATAACTAAAGGTGGATTTGAGCTCGCATCATCTCAGCTAACAGATCCATATAATCATAATTTAATTGGTTTCAACCTGTCAGGTCCCATTTGGAGAAAAAAAGATGCCGAAAAAACTCCAATTCTTGGTTATCTCATCACAGGTGAATACAATCATAAACTAGATCCTGATCCATCCGCAATAGGTGTCCCCGCTCTCAAATCTGGCGTTTTGAATGAAATCCAGGAACACCCCTTGGAATTTATTGGAACCCCATCATATGGAAATTACGCATCAAGTTATTCTCTTAACTCTGCAGAACAACTCACATCTGACGATTGGTCTATTGAAGATGTAAAGAAAAATTTGAGTGATGAAAAGTTGCAGCTACAAGGAAAGTTAGATGCAAGAATTAGTGATGATATAAACTTTACACTAGGAGGAAATTTTTCACATCACATCGACATGGGAAGTTCACTGTGGTGGAGAAAGCAACTACTTAATTTCGACAACAATCGTCAATACATTCGTGACAATTATAACTTTTATGCCAGAATCCAACATAAGTTAAGCGGAGATGACACGCAAAGTTCAGTAAAAAATGTTTTTTATACCTTACAAGCTGATTATTCTGCATATAATGCAAAGTTGGAAAATCCAAATCACGGAAAAAACTATTTTAATTATGGCTATGTTGGAAAGTTCACACCATCAATTGATGACACGACATTTACAAATACTGCACCTTTTTTCTGGGACTCCTATGACGTTTATGTTTTGGATGCAAATGGAAACAAAATTCCCCAGTTAGATTCAAATGGTGATCAGTTAATTGATGCTAATGGTAACTTATTGTGGCAACAAGAAACCCAAACTGGGGTACTTTTACAAGAACATGTCACTTTAGATTTTGAGGCGAGTGATGATAACCCGCTTTTGTCTAACTACACACAAGATTATTATGATTTTTTTCACTCCTACATGGATGAAGGACAAAACCCAACCCAAGAACATGTTCAATTTAGCGCTCTTTTAAATGGAGATTCACCACCTGATGTCTATGGATTGTGGTGGAACTCAGGATATCCAAATTATTTTTCATACGACTACTCTGAGCAAAAGCAAACATTTTCAGGTTCAGCTTCTGCAGATGTAGGTAATCATTCAATTTTATTTGGATTTGAGTATGAAAAGAAAAAAGAAAAATATTATCGTGTATACACACCAGCTTTATGGCAAGTCGGTAGACAATTAGCAAACCAACACTTGACCAATCCTCAGTACTTTGTTGATGACCAAGTTCAGTGGGATTTTGATGAAGATGTACTAATCTTTTCTACATTTTACGACGTTAGTGAGGATAATGAAAACTACACGACTTTTGGTAAAAACCTCAGGGACCAACTTGGTCTCAGCGTTAATGACGAGGTATTCATTGATCAATATGATCCAAGTACATTTTCTATTGGAATGTTTGCTGCTGACGAATTACTACAGGGTGATGATTTAAATTTATTTTACTATGGTTATGATCATACAGGAACAGAAGTCAATGAAAGAGTTTCTTTCGATGATTTTCTAAACGACAAAGACTCTAATGGAGATTACACCAGGAGAATTTCTCCTTTTGAACCAATATATTCAGCTGCTTACATACAAGACAAATTCGCTTTTGATGATATCGTCTTCAATGTTGGTTTGAGAATTGATAGGTTCGATGCAAACCAGGAGGTACTAAAAGATAAGTATTCATTATATCCCACAAGAACCGCCTCAGAGGTTAGTGCAAGTCTTAATCCTACAGTTGATCCAAACAACCCTTCACACCCTTCAAACATAGGTGATGATTTTGTTGTTTATGCTAATTCAATCACTGATCAGACACAAATTACAGGATATAGAGATGGTGACAACTGGTACGATGCAACTGGTTTACCTGTTACCGACCCGTCGGTATTATCTTTGGGTAGTGGAGTTATTCCTTTTTTACAAAATCCTGATCATTTGTCTGAACCCAACAGAGGTCTCACCGGTGATGCATTCGAAGATTACACCCCTTCTATTTCTGTTATGCCCCGAATTTCATTCAATTTTCCAATTTCAGATGAAGCGATGTTTTTTGCTCATTATGACATACTAACTCAAAGACCTCCATCTAACAACATTATGAACCCTTTCGATTATTTATTTTTAGAAGCTAACACATTTGAGGTCCAGAATCCCAATTTGAAGCCTGAAAAAACTACTGATTATGAGGTTGGATTCACACAAGCTTTAACAAGTTATTCTGCAATCACTTTTTCTGCCTTTTACAGAGAGCTTAGTGATATGATTCAGGCATCAAGAGTTACAGAAGCCTATCCAATGACCTACTCTCACTTTGATAACATTGATTTTGGAAACGTCAAGGGCTTTTCATTTGGATACGACCTTAGAAGAACTAATAATATCTCTTTAACTGCCAATTATACCTTGCAATTTGCAGATGGATCTGGTTCTTCAGCCACAACTGCTCAACAACTAGTTAATGATGGTTTTCCAAATCTAAGGACCACCCTTCCTCTTGACTTTGATCAAAGACATAACATTAGTGCTAATATAGATTACAGATATGGTTCTGGTAACCGTTATGATGGTCCTGTTTTGTTTGGAAAAAATATCTTAGAAAATTTTGGTGCAAATTTTGTATTTGCAGCTGGATCCGGCACGCCCTACAGTCAACAGTCAAATATTTTAGCACAAGCTATGTTTGGGGTCAATACTCGTGATGTTTTAGAAGGCAGTGTTAATGGTGCTAGAAAACCATGGACATTTCGAACTGATGTCCGTTTAGATAAGACTTTTCAGTTTTCTGTAAATGACAACCGAAAGTTAAATATGGAGGTATATCTACAAGTTGAAAACTTATTCAATGTTGATAATATTGTGGGTGTATACAGATACACTGGAAACCCTGATGATGATGGTTATTTATCGTCTGCTGAAGGACAGCAATATGTATCACAACAAATAAATCCGATGGCTTTTTATGACCAATATGATGTAAAAGTAAATAGTCCGGACAACTACACTCGTCCAAGATTAATAAAATTAGGAATGCAAGTAAACTTTTAAAATATGAAAAACATTTTTCTTTCAACACTAATAACGTCTTTAGTATTTTTTTCTTCCTATGGAAGAGAAAATATTCCAAACCCTAGTGAAACTAACAGCAACAATTATAGATTGTTAGCATCTGGATGCTTAGCTGCAACTGCACAAACAGAACTTAATATCAATAATGTTCGAACTACAATCCTAGCTGGTGGTGATATGTGGTGGGACTTAGATAATGGAAAATATGAAATTCCTAATGGTGGAGGAAAGCACTCAATGTTTGCAGGTGCTTTGTGGATCGGAGGTCTTGACGATCAGGGAAATCTCAAGGTTGCCGGTATGACATACAGACAGGATGGTAATGACTTTTGGCCCGGGCCCTTAAATGCTGATGTTGCAAGTGACGACTATGGTACAACAACTCAAGATTTATGTACAGACTTTGATAAACATTATGTTTTAACGCGTCAAGAAGTTGAAGATTATGTCGGCTACAATAACTGCTTGGCTGACCCAAGTTGTGATGTAGCAACTTCATATCCTAATTACACACAGTCCCAAACCATTACAGACTGGCCTGCTAGTAGAGTTGATGTTGATGGTACATTTGACTATCTTGCTCCATATGAAGATGTCAATGCTGACGGTATATACACCGTTGGGATTGACTATCCTGGATATGATCTCAATGGCGATAAGGACTGTAAATCTGATGATGTGTTATTTGGAGACCAAACTTTGTGGTGGGTATTTAATGACAATGGAAATATTCATACAGAGACTGGTTCTGAATCAGCAATTGGACTTGAAATCCAGGCGCAAGCTTTTGGGTTCACCACCAATGACGAGATAAATAATATGACTTTTTACAGTTATAAAATTATTAACCGTTCATCCTCTGTGCTTAATGATACATATTTTGGTCAATGGGTAGACCCTGATCTTGGAAATTATCAAGATGATTATGTTGGTTGCGATGTTGGACTTGGTTTAGGCTATTGCTATAATGGCGACGCTGACGATGATGGAACGTCCGGATATAATTACGATTCTGACGACCCACCACCAGCAATTGGTGTTGACTTTTTTAGAGGTCCATTAGCCGATATCGGTGATGGAATAGACAATGACAAAGATGGCGAAATCGATGAGCCAGGCGAACAAATTATTATGTCAAAGTTTGTTTATTACAATAACGACTTTTCTGATTTTGGTAATCCCGAAAACGCAACTCATTATTATGGATATTTAAGAGGAATTTGGAAAAATGGTCAACCTATGACTTACGGAGGGACTGGATGGGAATCTTCAAATCCGGAGTGTAATTTTATGTTTCCTGGTGATACCGATCCATCATTTACTGACGAGTGGACAGAAATTACTGCAGGAAACGATCCTGCTGATAGAAGGTTTTTACAGTCTGCTGGTCCTTTCACTCTTGAACCAGGTGCAGTTAATTATATAACTACCGGTGTTGTTTGGGCACGTGCTTCGGAAGGAAATAATTTTGCATCTGTCGAACTTATGAAAATTGCTGATACCAAAGCCCAAACTCTCTTTGATATTTGCTTTGAGGTTATTGATGGTCCTAGCGCACCTGATGTTAACTTTGTAGAACTAGATCAAAAAATTATTCTAAATCTCACCAATTCTGAAAACTCGAATAATTTTGCAAATCAGTATGTTGAAGAAGACCCTTTTATTTCAGATGTGTTAGTTGAAAGCGAACCAGGTGTTTTTGAAAACTTAGAGATTTCCAAGAATTATGTTTTTGAGGGTTATCAAGTTTTTCAACTAAAAGACGCTACTGTCACATCCAATGATTTGTATAATCCCGACAAAGCATTTATGATTTATCAATGTGATGTTGAAAATTATCGAACGTCTGACGGTCAAGTTGTTTTTAGTCCAACAGAAGACACAACTCCCATAGCAAATCTTGTAAACTACTCCCTTGACGAAAGTATTGGCCCAAATGTGTACCTTCCTCAGAATATGACGTTAGGCGCGTCAAACTCCGGAATTGAAAATTCAATATTAATTACAGAGGATAAGTTCGCTTCGGGTGATCCAGGGCTAGTAAACAACAAGCCTTATTATTTTATGGCTATAGCTTATGCATACAACGAGTTTATACCATACGCAACTGAAATCCCATTTACATCTGCATCTCCATATTCACCAAGTGTTCTTGGTCAAAAAAAACCATACCTTGCTGGACGAAAAAACATTAAGACTTACACTGTAATTCCACACAAGATTGAATCTTTTGGAGACATTCCAACCGCCTCTTACGGGGCAATTCCATCCCAAACAGGCTTAGCAGGATCCGGTAATGGTGGAAATTTTCTCGAGCTTACTGATTATTCAAGGACTAATATTGCTGAAAATTATATAGTTGATACACTTAGTTACAGAATGAATACATCACCTGCTATGATTAGTGTTGTAGATCCATTATCTGTTCCCGATGCAGAATTCATTTTCAGAATGACAGATACCGACACTGAGGATATCCTAAATTCATCATGGATTTTATCTAAAATTGAAAACGGCGATACTGTTTCTGTTTCTTCCCAAAATATTCTTGCTGACAATGCTCAGCAAATCATCCCTGAGTGGGGACTAGCAGTTAAATTTCAAAACATACCTTCATTAGAGTCTGGTCAACTTGATAATCTTGGTTGTCTTACATGTGATGGTTGGTTTAGCGTCACGAACTCTCAAATCAGTGAAATTATATGGTCTGCTATGGACGATGATACAACTTCCGATAATTTATCAGACTTATTATCAAGTAATGAATATAGTTCAGCACAAGAGTCACTCTATATTGCTCCAGTGCCTGATATTGATGATGTTTGGCAATTTGCTCCTTTTATGAGACCCCTTGACTACGTCAGGTCTGGTAACAATAGCTTCACTCCAAGCGACGCAGTACTTTTCCAGTATCAAGATTTTGGTGATTTGGCCGTAGATGGTACTCCACTAGAATCTGGTGACATTTCTTTAGACCCAAACGGTGTTCACGAAAATCAAGCATTGGTTCCATATAAGTTAGTAAGTACTGATTACAGAGGAAATATTTCTGCATCAACTACTACCAATGAAATAAATTCAATTGACACCATTGGTGGTGGCTTTGCTTGGAAGGAGTGGAAGTCAGAATCCGACTTAAATAATCTCAATAATGTTGACATAGTGCTAACTCCTAATCAGGACCTCTGGACAAGGTGCCCCGTTCTTGATATGTCTGAAACAGAGCTTACGTGGAATGGAAATGGTCCTGCAGTGGATAATAATCAAACAAGTACTAACGATTGGACCTCCGGTGATGACTATGGTTCCTGGGTTCTAGGTGATGGTAGTGGTGAAAACGGCGAAAACAAATGGGACTTACGACTTGACCCAAATGTTGATAAAGATGGTAACCCAGATGGAACTGGATCTGGTTTCAACTCAGAAAATGGTTGGAGTTGGTTCCCAGGATATGCTGTTGATGTATCCTCCGGTAGAAGATTAAATCTAATGTTTTCCGAGAACTCCTCATTAGGTTCATTACATAACGCAGACGATATGATTTACAACCCTACACCATACTTATTTAGTTACGGTCAGCAGAATAATATAGATCAAAGTAACTGGGATGATGTTTCTGAAGTAACTATGAATGGTGGGCATGCGGTTTACGTCCTCGACACTGATTACCAGGGGGATAATATTGAGGATAATCCACATTATGATTCATTTGTAGGTTCCAGTTCAAATAATGCTTGGAATTCTTTAAGAAAAAAGCAGGTTATTGGTCATATTCAGTGGGTTGGTGTTTGGTTTTCAAACCTCGAACAAGATTGGCTATCTAATGAAATCGTCATTAGAGCTAGAGTAATGGAAAATTATGATATCAGAAATTCTAGTGTTTTCTCTAGTTCGAACTCTCAGGAAATGGTAAATAATGGCTATCCATTTTATAAATTTAATTCATCAGAGATACTCACCTTAGTAGACGATAAAAGCGCTAAAGAAGCTGGTTTAAAGGATGTAAATATTGTGCCAAATCCATATTATGGTACTTCAGGATATGAAAGTGGACAGGTTGATAATAGAGTCAAAATTACTAATCTTCCTAGAGAATGTACTATTTCAATTTATACAGTCAATGGAAACCTAATAAGGCAAGTTAAAAAAGATAATGATATCTCATTTTTTGAATGGGATTTAAAAAATAATTATGGTATTCCAATTGCTTCTGGTATCTATGTGCTACATATAGACGCTGGAGAAATAGGAGAAAAAGTTCTAAAGTGGTTTGGTGCTATGAGACCAACAGACCTCGATAGTTTCTAAAATTCAATATGATTAATAAATTATTATTTATGAAAATTAAAACACAAAAATTAGTATTTATATTCTTATTAGCGTCAATCCCTTTTTTGACATTTTCACAAGATGGAGGTGACGAACGAACTGGTCAAGCAGGTGCTTCAGAGTTACTTATTAATCCTTGGTCCCAAAGTTCAGGAATGGCAAGTGCAAATACTGCGTCTTGCAGGGGGTTAGAAAGCTCCTTTTTAAATGTTGCAGGTCTAACCGGTATTAACGGCACTGAACTTATGTTTTCACACGCCTCTTGGTTTGCAGATATTTCTGTAAATGCTTTTGGATTTGGCCAAAAAGTAGGTGATACAGGTTCGATGTCATTGGCAATTATGTCGCTAGATTTTGGTGACATTGAAAGAACAACAAACGACAATCCTGATGGTGGAATTGGCACATTTTCTCCACAATTTATGAACATTGCATTATCATATGCTAAGAAATTTACATACAATATGTCTGCTGGTTTAACACTAAAAATGATTTCGGAGTCTGCGGCTGAGTTATCAGCCAATGGTGTCGCTCTTGATGCTGGTGTTCATTATGAAACGGGTAGGAGAGGTGAGGCTAAGTTTGGTATAACTTTAAAAAATATTGGACCTAGAATGCAGTTTAACGGAGATGGTGATGATGTTACTGTCAATGGTTTAAACGGATATGATATGACTATGGAAATTCGTTCTTCAGCATTTGAATTACCATCACTACTACAGATTGGGGGTTCATATGACTTTTATTTAATGAACGACTCATTTAGACTTACTTGCTCTGAGACATTCGTTTCGAACTCATTTTCTAAGGATCAATTTCTTACCGGATTAGAAATGTCTTGGAAAGAAATGGTTTCCCTCAGAGGAGGATATACTTACGAAAGTGGAATTTTTGATGACTTCGATTCAGGTAGGACAACCGCTTTTACAGGTTTCTCTGCTGGATTTAGTTTCGAATTACCTATTTCAGATGATACTAATTTTGGTCTCGATTATTCATATAGACCAGCGAACCCTTTTCAGGCAGTACATTCCTTTGGTGCTAGGGTAATACTATAGTTCTTAACTTATTTATACAATGTCAAAGAAGGTATATTATAGCTTTGAAGCTTTAGAAAAGTTGAAAAACGAGCTTTTGCAATTAACATCAGTTGAACGTCCTAGCATTTCGCGACAGATAGCCGAGGCAAGAGACAAGGGTGACTTATCTGAAAATGCTGAATACGATGCTGCTAAGGAGGCTCAAGGTTTGTTAGAAATGAAGATTTCATCATTGGAACATAAAATATCATGCGCTAGAGTTATTGACGCATCTAAACTTGCTGATGATAAAGTTTTACTTTATTCAACCGTTCAAATTAAGAATACCTTAAATGGACATAGCCAAATTTACACTTTAGTTCCTGAGTCAGAAGCTGATATTAGTCAAAAAAAAATATCCATTTCTTCCCCAATTAGTGTAGGAATATTGGGAAAAAAAGTCGGTGATTTTGCCGATATTAGCGTCCCCTCGGGTAAAATAAAATTTGAAATCTTAAAAATCTCAAGAGATTAAATGGATTCGGTTTTCACTAAAATTATAAAAAAGGAAATTAGTAGTTATACAGTTTATGAAGACTCTGATGTAATCGCTTTTTTAGATATAAAGCCTGTTAAAATGGGTCACACCTTGGTAGTTCCCAAAAAACAAATCGATTATATTTTTGATTTAGATATTGATGATTATAACAAATTATGGACTACTACTAAAAAGATAGCAAATGGATTAAAAAAGTCAATAATTTGTAGAAGAGTGGGTATAAGTGTTGTAGGATTTGAAGTTCCACATTGCCATATTCATTTGATTCCAATTAATACAATAAGTGATATGAATCTTGGTAATTTATATGATTATAATTCATCTGAAATGACTGACATAGCTGAAAGAATAAAAAAAAACATTAAGAATTAGTTTACTCTTTTGGGATTTTTCATAATGTAGTCTTTCCAGGATGAAGTTTTTTTAACAATAACATTCCTTTGTAGAGCATGACAAACTGCTGCAGCCAAACCATCAGTTGCGTCTAAAAATTTTGGTTTTTCTTTTATTTTTAACATACTCATCAACATTCCCGAAACCTTCTCTTTTGACGAATTACCATCACCAGTAATTGACATTTTAATTTTTTTTGGTGCGTATTCTGTCATCGGTAAATTGTTAATTACACCGGCAATCATAGCGGCACCCTGTGCTCTACCGAGTTTTAACATGGATTGTGGATTTTTACCAAAAAAAGGTGCTTCTATCGCTAATTCATCAGGATTAAATCGCTTGATAATATCATTTGTAGTTTCAAATATTTTTTTAAGTTTTAAGTTGTGATCCTTAAAGTTTTTAAGAATAACAACGTCCAAAAAAATAAACTCAATTTTAGTATTAGTTTTCTTTATAAGCCCATAACCCATTATGTTGGTTCCGGGATCAATCCCCAAAATAGTTTTGTTGTTATTCATTTTATATAAATATAGCAAATCCCAATTCTTTATTTATTATATTAAATGACTAAATGGAATTGTTAAAAAATATTTTAAATTTTTTTATTAAAGACGTGACATCGCTTTTGTGTCTTTTTATAATAACTATATTTTTCTTGATGGCTATTTTTGCATATCAGATTATGCCTGATAAAACCCCTATGGCTAATAATATTCAGTTAGCTATTGCAAAAAAAAAACCAGGCTTTACTTGTGACTATATTTTAGTTCAAGAGAAAAAAAATACCAATGAAAATAAAAATACACTAAATCTAGATAGAGATTATAATGAAATTTTTATTAGAGATTATAAAATAATTAATGATACAGTTTATTATGTTCCTATTTCGAAATCAGGTTTTAATTTTGAAAAAATATCAATTAACGATATTTTCTCCTCCAACGACAATGAAATCATTAATACTAGAAAATTTATACTTGGAACTGATAGATATGGTAGGGATCTTCTTAGCAGAGTTATTTTAGGGACAAGAATATCCTTTTCTGTGGGATTTATTTCAGTATTTATGTCTTTAGTAATTGGTATTTCATTAGGTCTCATAGCAGGTTATTATCGTGGAGTTACAGACTTGGTAATTTCTTGGTTAATTAACGTTGTTTGGTCTATCCCAACACTACTTTTGGTAATTGCAATTAGTGTTGTTTTAGGAAAAGGTTTTTGGCAAGTCTTTGTCGCAGTTGGATTAACAATGTGGGTAGAAGTTGCAAGAGTTACTAGAGGAGAGGTTTTAAAAATTGTCCAGATGCCATATATTGAGGCTGTTAAGTCACTTGGTTTGGGTGATTTAAGAATTATGATCATGCACATTCTTCCAAATATTTTAAATCCTCTAATTGTAATTTCAGCTGCAAACTTCTCAACGTCAATTTTACTTGAGTCTGGATTAAGCTTCTTGGGAGTTGGCGTTCAGCCACCAACACCGTCATGGGGAATGATTATAAAAAATCACTACGGTTTTATAATAGTGGAAAAGGCCTATTTAACATTATATCCTGGAATTTGCATAATCGTTTTAGTTCTGTCTTTTATGCTTTTATCCAATAGGCTAAGAGATTTGTTTGAAAATGATTAAATAAAAATCAAACAAAATGAAAAGATTCCGATTCCAACCAACATAGTTATTAATGTGTAAGGAAGTAAATGTTTTGCTTTAATTTGTGTGATTCCCAACAGAGGCAGAGCCCAAAAGGGTTGTAACATATTTGTTAACTGATCACCATATACTAAGGCCATTATACTTTTAGATACCGGAACACCCATCTCCAAAGCGGATTGAATTACTATAAGTCCCTGTACCGCCCATTGTCCTCCACCGCTTGGAACAAAAATATTTACAATTCCTCCACTAATCATAGTTAGAATTGGATAGGTTTGTTCATTAGAAAAGTTCACAAAAAAGTTAGCAAATATGTCTACTAACCCGCTTGAATTCATTATTCCCATAATTCCGAAATAAAGAGGAAATTGAATTAATATTCCGCTTGCACTTGTGATTGCTGTATTCACAGACTTAACAAAATTAAAAAAGTTTTTATGAAGAAATATTGACACACCCAATAATAAAAGGTTTATGTAGTTAGGATTAACTACTGAGAGGTTGTTACTTAAATAACCTTTTCTTATGGCAACAAATAATATTATTAGTCCAGTAATTTTAGATAAAACAACTGAGTGATCTAACTTCTCTCCACTAGCAATAATATCTTTTTTTGAATTATTTATACTGATTTTTATATTAGTACTATTGGCATTTTTTGTATACTTAGCTAAGATTAAAAAAGTTAATGGTATTAAAATAATAATTAAAAGCGAAGCAGTTATATTCATACTTGACAAAACAGTTTCACTAAAATTAATACCTTCTTTGGGTAACTTACTTAATATATCCTCATCACTTATTATTTCACGAAAGTGATTCTTTTCTGCGATTTTTAAAGGGATTGAACCTGAAAATCCACCATGCCAAACCATAAGTCCGGAGTATCCGGCTGCACCGACTAGTGGATAATTGATTTTATTCTTTTTATTTTGATTGTACTCTCCAACTTTTCTTGTAAGAATTGCACCAAAAATTAAACCAAGTCCCCAGTTCAAAAAACTAACTATAATTGTTGTTAATGAAACAAAATATGCCGCTTTTAGTGTATTGTTGCAATAGGGTGTAATTTTACAAATAACTTTATCAACAGCCTCTGATAAAGCCAGAACATACCCAAGAACAAGCATTAACATCATTTGCATTGCGAAATTCATTAATGAGATGTTCCACAGGCCAGACTCCCAAAATGTTAAAATTTCATTGAAACTGTGGTTAGTTAAGACACAACAAAGAACAATAATAAATCCTGTTAAGATAACTGCTATCGAGAAAGGACTTGGTAGTGTTTTATTAAATATTTTTTCTATATCACTAATCATTAAAACTAAAATGGCAGTTCATCGTCAGTTTGCGAATTATTTTCATCTGTTGTTACGTTATTGTCAATCTTATTTAATCTCCATGCGTCAACGTTATGGTAGTATCTGTTATTAAATTCTTTTGAAGATAAGTTAAAATAGACTTCTATTTCATCACCAACATTAAAGTTGTCAATAAGCTTAACTTTATCTTCTCCAAAAAGTTGAAAACAAATATTACTATTAAACTCTTTATTTGTATCAACAACAAAGTTTCTTTTTAACCATTTTCTTCCATCTTTGTTTTCAATGTTTTCAATTGGGGTGACTTTAACGAGTTTACCTGTAATTATTAAATTATTCATGATTAATTTTATTTTTTTAACTTAAATAATGCTTTATCGTATCCTTTAGAATACCAATCACCACCTAACCGACCAATTAATTTGATTTTTTCCTGGTCAATTTTATTTTCTTCGTCCAATATATTTTTATTAATATGTATAAGTACTACTTCACAGATTATTAAGTTCCCAGCGCCACCATCTTTACCCAACTCAATTATATCATTTACTTTGCATTCAATTTGAACTGGTGATTCACTTACACGATAAGGTTTTACTTTTATGGACTTTAGAGGAGTTAATTTAGATTCATCAAATTCATCTATATTTTTAGGAAAATCTTTACTAGAGACATACATTTGTTCAGCAATATCAAAATTTACAGAGTTGATTACGACTTCATTAATTTCTTTTATATTTTCAAGAGTGTCTTTTGTTGTATTGTTACGAACCCTTCTTGCCGGTGAAAATATTGCTATAGGTGGATTTGAACTAAAAACATTGAAGAAACTAAATGGACTAATATTTCTTACTCCATTTTTATCAATAGTACTTGCCAGGGCAATTGGTCTAGGACCTACTGCAGATAAAAGTAGGCTATGGATATCTTTGGTAGTTGTTAAACTTGGATCTATTTTCAAAAACATTTCAAGAAAATTATTATTCAACAAATCTAAATAATAAAAATCATTTTGAATAATTATATGTCAAATAGTGTTATTGTTTTGTATATTTGTTCACCAATAGTGAATGCGGATATGGTGGAACTGGTAGACACGCTAGATTTAGGATCTAGTGCCGCGAGGCGTGTGGGTTCGACTCCCTCTATCCGCACCATTATTTATGTTATCTATAATGAAGATTTATACAAAGAAAGGCGATTTAGGTAAAACCTCAATTATTGGACAAAAAAGTATAAATAAACACAATGTCCGTATTGAAGCGTATGGTTCAGTAGACGAATTGAATTCATACATGGGATTAATAAGGTCATTTAGATCCAAAGATATTCCTGATATAGAAAATCAAATCACGGATGTTCAAAATAATTTATTTGTCATTGGAGCAGCGCTTGCCACAAAAAAAAATTCAGGATCTAAATATTTTATTGATGAAGAGTCTATTGAAAAACTTGAAAAT
>CETK01000585.1_pt1 | contig 22819 bp, 11 predicted proteins | sample 361431 | NCBI WGS metagenome assembly CETK01 (sample SAMEA2622452, study PRJEB7988) | marine metagenome | biome: marine biome (ENVO:00000447); feature: surface water layer (ENVO:00002042); material: "saline water (ENVO:00002010), including plankton (ENVO:xxxxxxxx)" | depth 5 m | reverse complement strand
ATGCCGCAGTCCGCAACCGGAGTTGAATTTAGTATGAAATCTGGGAGTCTGTCCGCATGGTCTATCGAAGTCTCTCCACAATCTAGTGGCGATGGAAATCTAAACGGTGACGCTCCGGACTTCCTTTGGACTGAAACAGGCCCCTTTGAGTACTGGACATACCTTTACCCTGGCTCCGGTTCTGTATCAGGAAATTTGGGGGTAGGGGATTCGGTGGATATTTTTCCAATGGAAATTACTGATGAAAATGGCTCTCTGATATTTATCAGACTTGAAATTGATTCTCCTGTAACATATCAGATACAGGAGTTGAAACAGGATAACTGGCAAATTTTGAATTACACTAATGGGGGAATAATTAGCTTACCAAAGGGCATTCATGCAATTAGAGTCGAGGGGCTTTCACCGATAACTGGAGATGTTAATTATGAATTTACGGTACTGTATTTGGGTGAAAATATTCCGGATGATGGAGAATTCATGGACATGTCTCATCTATTTGCGAACTTCTATATTTTGATCGGATTTTTAATGATCCTTCCATTACTGGTGGTATTATGGTGGAATCGTTCAATTATCCTTCAGAGAAGCGTTCCCCGTCAAGATGGCGTAAAATATGGCATAGAGAGGCTGAAACTGCTCCGTGAGAGGCTTTCACAATCGGTAGAGGATGTGGGGGTTGATTCCATGGAAATAGAGAATGCTCTCGGAAAATTGGGGGAAAGCCCCTGGGATAGCATACTGGATGAATGGGGAAATCCAGATCTCAGGCATATGACCAAACAAATTGAGATTTGTGCTTGGAGGCCAAATGGCGGGAGTTTTCTAATAGTCGGAATCAGGACATTCGAAAAGGACTGGGATTTAGCGGCAATAAATTTGAATTCGCCGGAGGGTTCTAGTTTGGTAATAGAAGGAACTTATCCCTCCCATTTAAATCAAGGAGGAGATATTTTCCTAGATTCATTGGATTCCCATAGTAAGAAATTTCTTAGAATTTCGATAGGAGGGAATCCATCTAGTATAGAGTTGGAGGTCTCCGGAATGGTTGATGGCGAACCATTGGCGGTCGTTCCAAGAGGGGCATTGCCATGGAACTGAAGGAGAGTGATTATCCCCTCCTTCTGGAGGCCTCTTCCCTTATTCTATCCTCGATATATTCCAAATCGGAGCCAAGCAAATCAGACATAGAGGATATCTTCTTCTTCTGATCCCTGGATAGTTTCTTCGGCATATCTAATTTGAGGACCACCATTACCGAACCTCTTCTAGAGTTCCCTTGAACAGGTAGCCCCCTTCCTTTTATTTCGATGGTGTCACCGGGGTTTGACCCTGCGGCAATGCTAACGCTCAATTTTTTTCCGTCGATGTGTGGTAGGTCAATTTTTGATCCTAGAAGTAGGTCTGAGAATCCTACGGGGAGCCCCATAAGTAGGTCGGCGGAGTCTCTTTCGAACCATGGGTGCCTCTCTAGATCGATTTCAATGTAAAGATCACCTGGAGCGCCATCTTCCGTTATCGAGGCCCCTCCATAGCCCCTCATTCTGAGCCTTACCCCGCTTGAGATGCCCGGAGGTACCGTGAATCTTACCTTTTTGACCTGTTGAGACCTCCCTTGGCCTCGGCAAGATTCACAGGGGTCTGAAATTATCTTTCCCATTCCTGCGCATGATGGGCATTCTGAGACAGATCTTTGTGTGAACGGTCCGAGTCTTTCTAGTCTTTCGACTCTTCCCCGTCCTTCGCACGCGGGGCACACCCTTACGTTATCCGGATTTTTAGACCCAGAACCATTACAATCCTCGCAGTTTCTCAATGCCTCTATTTCTATTTCCTCCTCGGAACCATCCATTGCGACCTGGAAGGGAACTGTGTGACGGTAAATTAAGTCATCTCCTTTACTGGACCTCCTCCTAGATGACCCGAAGAATTGATTGAATATCCCATCGAATCCACCTCCAAAGAGATCGTCCAGACTTATATTCACGCCTTGGAATCCCCCGGGTCCGAAAGGTGAGGAACCGGGGCCACTATGCCCAAATGTGTCGTACTTTCTTTTTTCTTCGGGATTTGACAGAATAGCGTAGGCTTCCTGGACTTCTTTGAATTTTTTCTCTGCCTGGGAATCATCTGGATTCTTATCTGGGTGAAATTTTCTCGCTAGCGACCTGAATGCCTTCCTGATGTCTCCATCAGAGGCATTTCTGCTTACTCCGAGTACCTCGTAGTAGTCCCTCTTCTCCGTCATCCTACCCGTGGCTGCAGAAGGAGTGTTTTGAACCGTTCCCTATTGCATCAGATAATTGCCGCATGACGTACAGTACTGGGAATCATTGTTATTAACAGCCCCGCACTGACCACATGATATTACCACCTTAACATTGGATGACGGAACCGGGGCATCCCAAAGGCTATTTCCTCCGCTAGATTCAGACTTCTTCTTTTTTCCCTTCTTTTTCGCCTTCAATGACGCCTTCTCTTGCCTCTTCTTGATTTTCTGAAGTCTCCTCTCTGCAGATTTATCCAGAGATGAGCTGATGAATTTCGATACAGATATCCTGCTCTGTCTTGTATCAGATTTCTCAATCGCCTCATCATCGACAATTGTTTGCATTCCTGAGACAAGTACCTCTGCCTCATATCCTGCTTCGACCTCATTCTCTTCCATCTCTGTATTCAGGGTTCCAACGCTTCCAGACATCCGTCTACTGACCTTGCTACTAACCCTCCTGTTGGGTGAGTTTATTTTCGACTCCAGTCTTTGAATGGCCTTATCTGACTTCTCATCCCATAGTCCTCGGTCCTCTTTCCTGTAGGTTTTTGAAAGTCTTTTGATGGCATTTGACCGATGATACTCATGGTCTTCTACCCGAATGTACCGGGATAGCATGAACAAACCTAAACAAAGAGCAATGATGTGTAATGAAGCTTCTAGGATTAAGTCATTGGTGATGACTTCATCTAATGCTGGAATTCCAAATCTTATCGCGACGATACACATTGTTGGGGCCAGTAACAATGCCAACGATATCGCTGGAGTACGATTAGACATAGTCCCCGCTCAGAAATTTACCATTTGAACCATTCGTGTAGGGGACTTGGGCAACATGACTTTCAGCATATGCCCTTTCGTCCAGACATGATTAGAGAGATAGAGGTCTCGACTACAGTACAGCCGCATGAGGACATAGTGTTAGTTGTAAATTCGGTAAAATCGTTTTTTCCAGATTGGGACCCTGTCCTACCTGAAAGAACTGAAGGATTTCCCTCTGATAATTCTCATGAGCTGATTCATTCAACATCTTCGTCACTAGACACATTCCTTGACGCAGTAAGGAGGCAATCGATACTGGACACGGCACTGGATGCAATGACAATCGAGGGAGACAATAGCTTATGCGAGTTTTCAATATCTAGACTTGCATCTATGGCGGGTAAGGTATCATTTACACTGGGTGAAAGAGTGTTCGGAGGAAGCATAGACATCACTATCGAAGGTACTAAGCTATTATTGTGGCTGGAATCTGCGACTTGGCACGAGGGAAGGAGAGGGGTTCCAAGGTACGTTGGAGATGATTTGGGAATGAACAAAGATGGTAGTTATTCAGAGTGGTTCGACAAGAAAGGCAATTCCATCAGGGGCCCTGATTAGGCTCCGGGATGCCATTATGGTACCAATCTTGTACAGTTGGCAAGTCTGCAGGTAACCATTTTACATCTAGTAATTCTTCTCTTGCCAACCATTTGGAATCATCGTGCTCATTCAAAGAGATACCGTCAGCATCTACGATCCCGCAATCAAAAATGTGTAACTCGACATCTCTGTCTTCATAACTATGGGATATCACGCATATTTTTGATTTTGGAGTTACTAATATTCCAAGTTCTTCTTCTATTTCTCTACACAGGGCGCTATGCATTGATTCACCGTCATCTACCTTTCCTCCGGGAAACTCCCACCATCCTGACCATGCATCTCCATCGGGCCTCATACAGGAAAAAATCCTGTTTTGAGTATCTCTCAATAAAGCCCCTACGACTCTAAATTTTGGCTTATTTACCATCAATCCAAGTGCTCTCAAGACAACTGAAGTCTGTCTGTTTAGATCTACATTACCCACTTTAGGGAGATGGATGAATAATACCGGGACCCCTAAATTTCTTGCGAGAGTTCTGAAATAGACCTCGTTGCAAACAAAACTTCCGGCGTCCTCGCTCCATTCAACGTCTTCATCTGAGTCGAACTCCTCGTCGAAGTTGTGTATACTAACTGTTGTTTCGAGAATTTCTGGCGCATCATCCTCTATTGTTTCATTTTCCAATTTCCTGCCTGAGTTGTCAGGGAATATCATTGACAAATTATTTTTTGCAAATCTTTCCAAACGTATTTTTGTAGATTTTCTGGAAAGTCCAAGAAGCAATACAGCATCAAATTCCTCACCTGATAATAATTCTGATGGGGCCATTGAACCTTGCATATCCACTGTTAATATTCTATGGGTGATACTGACTCCTTCCATACCTGCCTTCATAATTTCTCTTACTAACTCTGATGACTCGTTTACATCTTGATCGTGGAATGGCTCAAAGCCCGTCAATAGGACTTTACGGACACTCATGACTTATGCGGGCAGATAGCTAGAATAGTGTTTTTCTAATAATTCATCAGTCAACTTCATCCATATTGGCAATCTCCAATCATGCAATGGAGCACGATTATGTTGTCATCCTCCCTACTGAAAGAGAGGAGGAGGAGGTGACCACAGCAGGTGTAATCGCTGTAATTTGGAGGGAGCTAAGCGGAGGAGTCGGTCCGTGGGGAGCATTGAGGCCGATTGTTTCTGTCATTCTTTCTCTCGTTCCTTTCCTATTTCTGGGCCAACACTTCAATCGTCAACATAGGAAGTCGATTGGTTGGTTTGTAATTCAATTTCCACTACTGTTGTCTATTTTTCTCTGGCCCGTATTATTTCTATGGTCGATAGTTGATGCTTGGTGGGTTTCAAGTGGAATCGTTGCCAGGTCCAGATAGTCAGAAATCATCTGGCAGTTGAATTGGGCTGAATAAATGACCAGGACTGGTTGATTTTGACAATTGTGATCTTGTAACGTATTCCCAATCCCTAAGAACCGCTAGAGCTGATACAAAGGGCATTTCGGTTTCGTTTAGGATGGTTCTAATTATGGTATCAAGAATATCCATCCTATCTTGGTCAACCGATTCCAAGACTCTTTCGAGGGGAAACGAGTCTAAAACTGGAGGCTCACTGACTGATTCTAATTCATGAGGGATTAAGAGCTCTGTAGGAAGAGTTTCGTTGCTTGTTGAAGCCGTATCCTGAAGTTTTTCTAGTAATATACGGATGTACTTGGAAACCACCAAGGAAACTTCGATTACTGGTTGACTGTACTGATTTACAAAATTCACCATATTCTCTTGGAGGAATATTTGTTTCTCCTCTATAGAAGAGGAGGGGCTTGGGATTTGCCCGCCGTGCTCTTCCATGTCATGCCCAAGCAGGGGGTCATTCAAGAGTGCTAGGTTGATCTATCATCGTACCTTATCGGAGAACCACTATTGCCCCTTACACCGTCCAATAAATCATCTTCGATTTCGAAATGGTCGTTCAACCAATCTCCGTCAGTATCCCAATTAGTTGGATCTGTTCCATCTGCGACCTGGTCACCATCAATATCCAATATCCACCATCCGTAGACATACTCACCTAGGAAAATGTTCGGTAGATGGTACTGATCACCTGCAATCCTGTTGAATGAATCCGCCCATTCTCCGTTAAGTAAAGTCACGTCATCACTGTTGTCAACATTCTCATATTCTAGGTCATTATCCTCAACAATCAGTGCGTACAGCATATCATCACTGTTGATCTTGTTCATTCTAAAGTAGTTAGTTGATATCGCCGAGATCCCAGAGCACGTTCCCAGCAGACTCTCTCTCAGTTGCCACCACTCTGAAACTTGGTTTCCTGAGCAATCGAGTAAGCTTGATTCTCGGATCAGTGATGGAGAGGACATAGAAGCATTCACCACACCATAGTATTCTTGGAAATTGTTGTAGGGCTGGTAAATACAATTACCACTAGAGCAATCCCATGATCCATCGTTGTCAGCATCCTGTCCGGCATCTGATGAATCAGTTGGGTCATGGGTAAACCACGCCCATTCCAGAGCTGGTCTTGATATCACGCCATTTGACACTTGAACTGGTTTCCAGACCACAGAGGTTACTTGATGCCAAACTACAGAGATTTGCATCAAGGATGACCAATTGTCATTTGTCTCATTCCAACCTCTGTGGTACTCGTAGAAGTCCGGCATCATATCTCCATCAGTATCGTTATCCAGTGGATTTGTTCCATACTTGAATATCTCCCTTCCATCTGACAAATTACCGTCCCGGACATACGAGTCCACTAGTCCATTAACCAAGACTGGATTCATTACGATAGAGTCGTCATCAGAGTCCTCATCCAATGGGTGTGTCCCATTTTCATACTCCATCAAATTGGTAAAGAGGAGGGGCTGCGTGCCCTGCCCTATCTGCCATTCTGGGGAATATTCAGTGAATTGTCTTGACTCCCAAGCTCCTTGTGAGGCAGGGACATCAGATATTTGCCTGTCAAACCAGCCGTCTGAATCTGGGTCATAGCCGATGTCCAATGGACTTACTGGATTAAGTGACCATCGATAATCGTTCACAGGAAGGAATTCACCGTATATCGAATAACAAAATTCCCAACCATCCGGCATTCCATCCGAATCAGAATCATCATCTGTGGGATCACTGACTCCTGCCAGGCTGAAATTGAAATTATCCGTATTTATTGAATTCACCAGACCCATTCTGTCAGAAGATTCTATACTTTTGCTCTTGAAAATATCATATAATTGACCGAATGCTGCATTGTAACTCATTCCTTCCTCGTCCATGAATGCGTTGATGGCATCTGCGCCATACGAAACCAAGCCGGTCTCGTTTGGTATTGTCCCTACGGCTATTTTCTTGCCGTATATCCTTGATTCATATTCCGCAAGATTGTCGAATAACTCAGAATCAGAAATCCGCCCGTCTCCATCACAGTCATATGAGTCGCCATCGGAGTCTCTAGATACATCAGATCCTGTAAGTGGATTCATCTCCCAGATATTTTCTTCTAGGTTCCATTGTGTGAACCAATATTCATAGCCATCGCTCATTCCATCTCTGTCAGTGTCGACATCATTCGGATCGGATATTCCCAAGAGCGCGGAAAGAAGTGGCTTAGCTGGCCTTCCAGATATCCAATCCTGATATTGCTCCATTGCGAGCTGAGCCTTTCCTTCCTTACCAAATAATATTCTAAATACCCTATTGTTGGCCTCAGACGGGTCTATCGAATCAGCCTCTTCCCACATTCTTGGGGCATCAGGAGGGGATAGTGCGCCATTCGCTGGGTTGTTGTTGGTCAGATTCAGCTCAACTTGATCGGTTATGCCATCCAAATCTGAGTCATAATACCCATCGCCAGCCACAAGCGGATTGAGGGTCCATACAGAGTCTGTGGAATTCCATCTGGTGAATATCAGCTCAATCCCATCCAATAAACCATCCCCATCGGTGTCGGGGTTATTTGGGTCAGCGGTTAATCCAGAGTAGTTCCTCTGGTCTTCCGGAAGAAAGTGTCCGAATGAAAGAGTTGATTCTGCAGAAAGCCAGGGTGTCGGGAGTAGCTCTCCTCCAACATCCAGTAGGTAAAATTGTGGAGATGTGACCAACGGATCTGTCTCGCTTAGGTTTCCATCTATTGAGTTGTATTCCTCCCAATTATTCATCCCGTCGCCGTCTGGATCCCCATCTTTGTCCCTCTCGTCGACTGGATTCAAAGTCCAACGTTCTTCAAAGAGGCTCCACCTAGCATGGTAAAATTCCCATCCATCAGGCATTCCATCTCTATCGGAGTCAGAGGAGAGTGGGTTACCAGACCCAACGTCATTGTTCGTAGTCCCGTCAACGAGACTGAGATAAGCAGTACTGGTATAATCCCCAAAGGAGCCGGGGGCTAGCCCAGACCATGAAAAGTGGGACAAGTTCGTTGTGAAGTCTTCTGGGAATTCCAAACCAGACTCGGTCCCATCACTGAAAATTATTTGATCTTTGATGTGGTATTCTAGCCAATTGACGAGCTGTTCATCGAGTGACAAAGAACCATCATTATTGACATCATAACCATCCCCATCGGGATTATTCAAAGCGTCAGAGCCATTTAGGGGATTAATTCCCCTGTTTGCTTTATTCCAAGAACATGCATACCTTGCCTCCCAACCATCAGGGAGTGAGTCTCCATCCGAATCTACATTATTCGGATCGGTCCGGGTCCAAGACAGGGCCGACTCGTTGGACTCACCATGGGATGGTAACCCCTCCCTGATTACGTCTTCAATTAACTCGCCCCACTGGTACTCACATAGGTTGGAGAGGCCGTCCCCATCGGCGTCTTCACCGGCATCGTTCGGATTTTTTGGATCGAGTGTCCAGAGATTTCCCCCTGTGTATATGTCCCCAATCCATCTTCTATTCTCGATTTCCCATCCATCTGGCATGCCGTCTCCATCTGTGTCGGGATTACTGGGGTCTGTTGGGCCATCAGTACCACCTCCGGCCCCAGATCCTAGCCAGCCCTCCAGATGGACTGTCTCTGATTGCGAAGAAGAGTCGTCACACACATAATTGTCGTTCAGATAATGGCACTCAAATGAAGTAGAATCCATGAACCAGCCCCAGTATTCCTCTCCATCGGTCAGTCCATCCCCGTCTGAATCGATGTTCCTTGGATCTGTGCCATTCATTCCCAGTTCTGATGTATTCACATACCTGTACTCTTCTAAATTACTCCAATCCCTGGTAAACACGGACCCATCAATGAGCGGGAAGCTAACGCCGTCCGCATCGGCATCGCGGTATCTGTCAAACGGATCTGTTGGGTCCAATCCATGGGAGAACTCCCATCCATCCGGCATTCCATCGAAATCTGAATCTTCAGACATCGGGTCGATAGGCATAATATTCATGTATCTACCAGGGGATGCTCCTGAGAATATCCATTCCTCTCCATCGCCCTCCATATTGATTAGATTGGTCACCAATCCAGGCATACGAGTTTGATTAGAATATGGGCCAAGGACTCCATTATGGCCCCCTTCCAGACTCCATGTCCCATCCATAGATCCCAGAATTATCATTCCGTCTATTGGCAATACTGAGTGAATATCGTTTGCTCCTTCTGACCACCGCTCGGAATTGAACATCCTATCATTGCTGATGGAAGATCTCGGCATTTGAATAAACACTGATAGATCTATCAGGTGCAATCCTCCTGCTGTGCCCATCCAAACTCCGGTTATTTCATCCAAGTCACCATTCTGAAGGAGTGGGCCAGCTGGCTCAAGTACGTTAACAACTGCAGATTTCGATTCATTGAGGATATCAGCCATTCTGACGAAGGTCTCCGCATCTTCGATATCGAAAACCCACCACGGATCACCTGCGGATGTAATTCCATCAGTCGTGTTCCAAGCCACAAGCCCATGATCGGTTGCCAGTAGCATCAAAGGACCTCTGCCCATCATTGGAACTTGTAATGCGTCGTTCACTGAGACTTCAGATTCTGTCAGTACATCTGTCAGCTCCGAATTTAGCATCTCTGGCCCTATGCTGATTGAACGACCGCCACTCCAACAATCTCCGTTCGTACCCTGATCTGAAACAGTAACTGTCCATGCCTTGCGTTCTCCGAAGACAATCAAATCGAGGTTGTCTCCCCCCGTGTTAAGTTCGAGCATATTCACTACCTTGCCAATTTTTGATTCTGAAACGGATGTCATTATCGGAAGACCATTTTCCATGGACACACAATGAACTCCCTGATTGGTCCCGATTATCATAAAATCTGAGGATCCCGTTGGAGACCACCTAATCATGGAGGTCATTTCCAACCCAGCTCTTAGTTCGTGGGTTGAGGAGACGTCTCGAAGAGGATCCAAGGCGGTTATGCCGTATTTTGAACCTACAAGTATCCTCTCATGATCCATGTCCTTAATCATAGAATGTACTGCCCCATCAACCAACGGAATCTCTGTGGATTGGTCAAAGAAAAGGACTGTCCCTCCATGACTGGTAACAGCTGTCCCCCTTACGCCTGGCTTCACCCATGAACCATCGTCATAATGCACCAGATACTCCTCATAGTTACTGAATGCCTCCCCCCAGGCTGAGGTCGCAGTGGAAGTATCAGGTATGACAAAACCGTCCCTGTCCATATCCCAGCCGTCGCTGTCGGAGTCAGTGATTGCGTCACTGGCATTTCTGGGATCAAGTCCATAGTGTGCCTCCCAGCCGTCGGGAATCCCGTCCCCAGGTACGACCAATCCAGAGGCAAATAAATCCGACCATGAGTAGTAATCAGAATCTGACCTTGTGGGGTCAGTACCAAGCCATCCGTCATCCCCTGTCGGCCTTTCGAAATTATCTTGACAAGACATTTCGCTCAACCCTGGTATAATTCCCGAACACCAGAGTCCGTCTCTTTCAGTTATCCAGTAGTCAGGCATCCCAAATGAGTACTCCTCAGAGTTTGAGTACCTCTCAGTAATGTCGATGTCACCATCTCTATCGACGTCAAATCCGTCACCGCACCCGAAGCTAAAATCGTCACACCTATCGATGTCCTCTACACTATCGGACGGGTCCAGGGGGTCAAACCATAGGCAAGTCCATGCATTGGTCGCATTCAGATATCCGAGTCCGCCCTCAGTGCACATGTGAATCTCATATCCATCGGGAAGTCCGTCTCCATCTGTATCTGACTTGGTGGGATCAAGATATTCCCTATTTCCTGACTGGGTCAATTCTGGAGGCTTCCCGGTCAAAGAGAGCCTGTCAGTGAAGCACTTATCTAAAGTGTATGGCCAGCAGTATTCTAGAAGCGCCACCGCTCCGTCTCTGTCATGGTCCGACATATTGTCGGTGCCGTTATTCATGTCCAATCCCAGTACCTCATAGTTCCCGAAAGGGTCTTGGAAGAGAGTGCTTTTACCGTATATTGACTCGTATTGATCTGGTATCCTATCCTCATCGGCATCTGTCGCAGGAGGTGCCCCCCCGCCAGCCTCTACGGGGTTTGTGGAGTCAACTGGAGATTGAGGTCGTGTTTGGGAGACAAAGGCCAAGCTACTAAGTAAAAGTAGCACAATGAATGCCGCAGTCTGCTTTCTCCTCATGGAACACCCCCAGCTAAGTGACCTTCAACGTCCTCGACTGACTTATGATGGTGATGGAGCGTCGTTCGGACATGTATCCTTACGAAGTGGTTTTGGAATATGCGAAAGTACCTCAAAACTGCCCTCAAAAAAAATAATCATAGGATTTGTTCAAAGGTCGTCAGCTCGCGGGACCCATCGATAGCCGTGACGTTGGAGATAACACATCTGGGAAGTGGAAGCAGAGGCAACTCTGTCCTCCTCTCCACTCCGGAGTCTAAGGTGATGATTGATTGTGGATTCTCACTAAAAAAAATCGAGTCGAAATTGGACAAGATGGACGTGAATCCTCATGACATTGACACGATTCTTGTGACACATCATCACTCTGATCACTCTAAATCGGCTTTTAGGGCATCGAAAAAGTGGGGTTGCAATCTAATCAGTAATGCTGAAACTGCTAGAAGATTGGAATGGGGAGGCGTTAGCAGACTGAAAATATTCTCAGAGCTGGAAAGGATTGAAGCAGGAGTGGATATCAGTTTACTCCCTGTTCCAGTTCCCCATGATGATGCGGAGAATGTTGCAGTTATAGCATGCGGAAAAAATGGGAAGAGGGCGGCAGTTGTCACGGATCTTGGAGAGGTTACCACCGAGTTGATTTCTCATCTAAAAAAATGCGATCACATCTCAATTGAAGCGAACTACGATCACGACAGGCTAATGCGAGGGGGGTACCCTGATTCTCTAAAGAGGAGAGTTTCAGGAAGAGGGGGGCATCTTTCTAATTATCAAACAGCCAAAGCTCTTCAAGAAATTGTCCATCCTGGATTGCGTAGTATCGTGCTCTGCCATCTTTCTGAAAGTAATAATCTTCCTCATATAGCGGAGAGTGAGGTACTTATGGGAATCTGTGAGTCATTCAACGGTAGTTTGAGAATATCCAAACAGGACGGCCCTGAGTTCAGTAATTATATCGGACAGAGTGACCCTCAAAGAATCGTAGCGTGATTAGTGGCCCATCACTACCCTGTGTACAGAGTTTTGTACCTCTCGCATTCTGTCTACTGCACCTAACTCTCTGAAAACAACGAGTGACCTTTGCAAGTAATCCATCCTCTGAGAGCGGTTGCTCTCGACCTCTCCAAGACGGGACAGTATCTCCCCCTGCATCATCCTGAAATCGTTAGCCTCGGCAATCGACAGGGCGTCAAGATAGTGTTGTGCTGCTTCGTCTGAGTTGCCCGCATCACTGAGAACCTGGCCCAGTAGAATTTCAACCTCCACAGCACTTCTTGGATCGGATTGATCCGAGAGAATCTCTAATGCTCCAGAATAGTGATGCATTGCCAAATCGTTATCCTTTATTCTGGCGTAGTACCTACCAAGAACCGCCCTTGATCTTGCGTGAAGTTTCTCCTGGTTGTTTTCTGCAGTTTCATCATGGGCTTTCATGGCGTGGTCCCTAGCCCTGTCCATCTCACCCATTTCTAGGAAGGCTGAGGCTAGTCTAATCCTAGCCTCAGTCAACTCGGGTGAATCTTCCGATTCTAGTAATTCCTCAACGTTTCCATACACTTCAATGGCCCTTTTGTTGTCGCGCTGACGCCGGAAGATGTAACCCATGTTATTGTATGATCTGGCTGCTCCTTGAGCGTCCCTAAGTCTGATTTGCATCTCGAGTGCCTTCTTGTGGAGGGAAAGTGCATTATCCATCTCCCCCTTCTTTACGGCTAGATCCGCGCGTGAGGAGTATATTCTGGCAAGGGGCGTTGTCAGTTTGTGCTTAGCTGCTATAGGAAGGGCCATATCATACTGCTCCTCAGCTTCATCCCACCTCCCTTGGATAGAAAGAATATCTCCTGTCAGCTCGTGAATAACGAAACGTGTTCTCGGCCCAAACAAACTGGCCTCCAGAACTCTGAGAATTCCAAGGAGTTCTATATGCCCGGCCTTGACTAGGGAGTGCCCTTCCTCTGAGAGTGCTCCAGCAAGTCCTTCGGTATCTCCTGACATGTGGAGGTGGTGGATGTGCTCTATGCTCTCTGAGGGGCTTTCTTTCCTGACCCTGTACCATTCAGCAGCGTTAGCATGGAGGGATTGGCTAAGCGAGTCTTCCATTGATCTTGTTAGAAATTCCCTAACTAGGTCGTGAACATCATAATTTTCGCTATCCGCCTGTCTAGCCAGTCCCTTCTCAACCAAATCATCTAGAAGGTCAGTCTCCATATCCATTCCGGAAATTGCCTCCAATGGCATTGGTTCCCGAAATACTGCAATTGCCCCCAGCAATCTTTTTTCTGCACCTGAAAGTCTGCTGAATATTTCCTTTTCAACAAAGGCCTCCAATGTCTCGTGGAAAGTACCTCCAACACTGCCTCTGTTTATTAGCTCAAGGACTAATGGGTGACCTCTTGAAAGATTGTGAATATGCAAGAACTGAGGCATCTCTAAATCTTTCATAGTAGTGAGTATTTTCCTACTCGCTTCTTGGTCAAGGCCATCCAAGGGCATAACTAACGTGACGATTCTTCCAGAGGAGTCAGATTCTGGCACTACCATCCTGAAGGACCGAGAAAACATAACCAAACCGACATTTTCTAATTCTGGAATCTTCAGCGAAAGGCCCCTGAGTACCGAAACAAGGGTTTCATCGCCGACTTTGTGTAGGTCGTCAATTACCACCAAGGCAGGGGCCGTGCTCAAGGCTTCTGACATCAAATTAACTGCCATCTGGGGCTGTGGTACTGGAGTAGAAGCAAGGTAGTCGGACAAATCATCGCTTCCCATCGCCGAGAGCCATTCTGCCATGGCCTCGAGAAAAGCTCTAGAGCCTTCCCAATCCTGACAACGATGATACAGTAAGTTTCTCCTGTGCGTAAAACTTTCAATCAATTTAGCCGAAAGAGATGTTTTCCCAATTCCAGCTATTCCTGGGACTAGTATTGAGCCAGACTGGTGCTCTAGAAGATTAACCATGTTCTCAAGCTCAAGTTCCCTGCCGTAGAATCTCCTCGTTCTAGGGAGGTCGCTTAGTGAAGTGACCAGTTGTTTCTCAATATGCTTTGAGAGGTCTCTCTCAATTAAATCGGCTGACAAGACTGACAAATCTATTGTTCCAGAGTCATCTAGGTACCTGATAACATCGACGTGCCTCAATGGGAGCTCAGTAACTTCCAGAGCCTCAGAGAGTTCCATATTTGATGCCCTTCCATCCTTTCCTATGACCCTCACAGTCTGCTTTCCTACCTTGGACCAAATGTCGTCAGCCAATTTTGCTCCATCATCTGTGAGGAAATACGCCTTCCTTTTTCTTGAAACACCCGTGACGTGGGCCTGTTTCTCCAGTAAGTATCCTTGGTCCCTGAGACCAGAGATTGCGCGTGGTACATTTGATCTGGCAATTGATACTGCATTAGCAATCCCCATCTGAGACAATGCGAAAGGTACCTCGACTTTTTCTGTATGATCAACATAGTCTCTAAGATGCAATAGTATCCTCTCTTGGACCCCTGGCTTGGGAACAGGAGCACCGGTCATGTCTTCTAAGCAACAACGTTTATTCAAGAATGTTCGTGAAAAAGGAGCTTCGTTTGATTCATTGATTATTCTCGCTCTCCGGGACCCATTCCTCTTTCTCTTTGTCCCATAGCCAACCCGGGTGGTCGTCATCCTTGACAAATCTGCTTTCTTCCCTATCTGGCCTCTCTTTCTTGTTGTAGCCACCGGTTTCCTCTGAGTCTTCTTCGAACTCTACGAAGAAATAGGCGAATGCCCCAATTGAAAGAACAAGGACTATTGCAATAATGACAATCATCGAAAGACCTCCAGAGGTAGGTTCGCTGACAGTAATTTTTGACCCCTCATAGTCCATTCCCCCGTACTTGAATTGAGGTGTTGCGGAACCTGAGATTCTTGACGCTGGTATCCCTAATGACCAAGTTGAGTTTTCTGAGACTACCGTACTGTTGACGGGAGTTCCACTAATTGTCGCTGTGACTGTCCTTCCTGGCAATCCTATCCCGGTGAACATGGCCGTCTCATCGTCCAATATTCTTGAGTCTTCAGGGGCATCAACCAAGAATTCTATCCCAATCACTTGGATACTAATGGGATTTGAGTTCGCCTTTGAGCTAAACTGGTCCGAAGCTACAAAAACTACATCCTCTAGAGACCAACCTGAGATTTCAGGGTCAAAGAATGACATTGACGTTGGGTTGTATCTCGCTTTCCCATCTGCAGATATTGTGATTACTACGGGATATTGATCATCGGAGTCGATATCCGGACTGTCGTAAACGGACAATAGTAGTTCCTGATTTGGGTCAGGGTCTGCGAAGAAATCTAGTAGGTTAATCTCAAAGCTCGTACACCTATCTGCAGACTGAGAGTTGATTTCACAATACAAGACTACCTCATCGGGCCATTCCGTCTGATCAAAAACTGGTTGATTATTTCCGGCATCAGGGGGGTTGTCGGCTATTATATTCACAGTTTTCCATTCGCTGTAGTCAAATCCATCATAAGACCTCATCCTTATCTGATATTCTGAATTGTGCCTGAGTGATCTGGAATCCCATGTTGATAAGAATTCACCATTGGAATCAAACTCCGTCACTGATTCTGAATGAACCTGGATCATACCGTTTGCTGTGTCCAGTACTTCGATGTCTACTCTCGTAACATCGTTATCATTATCCCTTGCAACCCCGGAGAATTCAGACTCCTCTGAAACTGGCATCCTGTCAGATTCTTTTGGTGAAGATATACTGATGAATGGGGCGCTGTTTGAATTGTCGATAGTCAGTGTGAGTTCTGCTGGAATACACTCATCGATTATCCCGTTGCAAAAGTCCGAGTCTGAAGCCCAAATTTTGAATGTGAAATCAGCAACTATTCTGGGCTGTCCACTAAAGTCCCAAGTCCATGTCCATGATGTTCCTCCCGATACAGGGGTAACAACTTGGAAATTTGGACCTTCAATTTGGAAATATATTTCGGAAATATCCTTTCCGCATTGAGAGGGGCAACCGTAGTAATCGTATGCGGCTCCCTCGAAAGTTACGGTTCCATCAGAATGTGTGGATAGCGGACTTGGAGAGCTAACTGAGACTGATGGCGCTTGGGAATTTAATTTTATAGAAATTGTCGAAATGGGGCTATAGTCAATTCCGTCGTAGGCTCGGAACTGGAACACGTAATCCCCTTCAGCCATTTGTGACATATCTAATTCGTAGTACCACTCCTTGAATGGGTGATTGTCCCTCGTCACCTCGGCAAAGGATGCTCCGGAGGAGTCGGTTGCCAAATTGGCTTCTGACCAATCACTGGTGAATGGATCCCTTACCTCTATGGAATGGACGTAGCCTTTCTGGTCCCATTGTGCGCTCTCATCTGTCGGATAGAATGAAGCCAATATTCCATCATGTGCGTTCCCTGTAATATTGACGACCTTCCTGAATGAGTGCCCTTGGTCCTGCGTCACGGAAACTGACGGTGCTAGATTTACTAAATTGGCTGTTCCTTGGTATGAGGAATCATCCAGAGTAAATTCTCCGCTGTCTAATCCGAAGCCAAACTTGTACGCTGTGTAACGATAGAGAGAAAGTTCCCTGGTACCAGCTGAATGATTGCAATCATCGTCTTCGCTGTCCAAAACGAGATCTCCATCATTATCTATGCCATCTGAACAGGAGTCCTCATATTCATCATCTGCAAAACCATCCGGATTGTTTCCTCCTCCGAGGCCTCTGAAATCAAGATGGAAGTCCGAAGGCAAGGCGAACCATGGTGTGTAACCGTCGGACATAGTCTCAATGTCATACAAGTCATTTCCGAGTGCATCTTCAACCAGAATACTTGCCCCTTCTACTCTCTCTCCGTTAACCAGGGCTTGGAACTTTACTAGTTCAGCTCTTCTAACCTGTACGGCATACGGGGTCGGTTGGGTCTGAATCGCTATGGATGAGCGATCGATATTGGATAATCCCGCAAATGTCAAGACTGTCGAATTATTATCCATGGAGAGTGCTAGAGGGAAATTTATCGGGGTCAGGTTATCACAGTTAGAACATTCCTGAACTTCAGTTGGGATAATTCCGTTCTGAAATCCATTCTGAGGCCAAGCCTCTTGATCCGGCCATGAGAGAATGATGGGGTATTGTCCTTCCGGGGGGGAAGGGATGGTTTCGGATTGCACCGTCACGGCACTCTTGGTGATATTGTATGTGGTACCTACCCCGTTCCAGGTGTTTTCGGAGAAAAAGGCCAGCGTTCCGTACTGCTGATCACCGGCATACGAAGAATCGTAATGTTTCAAGATTGCACCTGTTCCAGCGGCGTTCCAGTTGTTTCTTCTGATATCCAAGAGCGCACCGATAGATCTGATACCATCCGAATTTCCTGCATCGATGTCATTGTCGTACATGGTCAATCCAGTTCTGTAAGCGAAAACAGCTGGACAAGTGAATTCCCCGCCAAAGTGTAAGGGACTCGAGCAGGTTGCTGGGTCAGTTGATATTGTGTTATTAGCGAGGAACGCTCTGGCAGCACTAGGTGCAGGTGCGTTGTTTCCGTACTCCCCCGCAATTATGGCTTCCCTGTTAGTATCGAAAATTGTATTATTTTCGGCAATCACATCGAACGAACCGTACATCCAGAGTCCATTCCATCCTCCAATCGGACCGATTTCGTTGTCTGTGATCTCCGCAAAGCTAGAGAAAACCGCGATTCCGCTCCCTTCGACAGCTCCTGATAATTCGTTGTTCGAGATGTAAGCATGGCCCCCTCCGTAAACCGTTATTGGGGTTCTCTGCGACGTAACGATCTCATTTCCAGAAATGGTGTTGTGGTAATCTATTTGTCCTACGCTTTTGAGACTGTAGATGTCTATGCCGTTACAGTTTACTGAGATATCCGAATTAGTGACTGAGCCCGATGAATACCTGAGTGATATTCCATAATCGCCCACTGGAATTTCTGCATCGTTTATTTGGATAAACGCATCGTCTACCCACACTGTAGGCTTTCCTCCTGCATTGTTGCCACACCCATTATCTGAACCAATCAATACTGGCGACGACATTATCAATGGCGTTATTGGTGTGCCTGAACTGTAGATTTGAACTGCAGGACCATCAACCCCGCTATCTTCATCATTACCTACAATGTACTCTCCTCCGACAAATTGAGGTTGTGCTAGCCCGGTTGTTAGAACACTGCTGGAGGCAATATCTTGGAAGTCTAACTCTGTCAAAATGGGGCTTGCCCCATCCAGAACCAACGCCGCATACTTGAATCCATTTTGATTATCCACGAAGTGAGGAATGCCCCAAGCACCATCAATTGTCAGGAATCTCAATCCTGATTGCGAAAGGTCGATTGAATCTCTGATTATTATCCCCTCATAACAAGATGGGTCGGTGATTGTGATTTCGTACTGGCCCTGCGAAATCCCATTGCATTCGCCCTCTGCGCTTTCGTTCTCTGGTTCATTCCACGAGAAGGTTATCCTTTGAGCAGAGTTAGCATTGCCACTGGCACCACATGAAGAGAGTCCTACGCATATACTTCCTCTTGCATCGAGGTGTGTGCCATTTGGGAAGACGACATTGGTACTTGGTTCTATAATCAACTTAGCCCCCGATGAGACGACTACGTCGCCAGTAAGTTCATGAGTCCCCTGCCAATATTCAGTACCTGTGATGGTTCCGGAAGTGGTCTCATTAGAGGCTGCCACTGTTGGAGCGGGCCCAACCAACGCGATGAAAATACTAGTCAACATCAGCATCACTAGAATGGATGAGCTTGTTCGCTTATCGCGGGCCATAGCATAGGGGCATCGGAAGCGGATTATAACAAGTCGGTACCGTCGTTCAAGTCAGCGCGCAAAAAACGCGTAGCTAAACATTGGAGTTTAGTTCTATCGAGAGCTGATTTGCCCATTCGACTGCGTCAAGGGAGCCATATCCGGAAGTTGAGCTGTGGTTGCCGACTAATGAATCTGGCCTGCTTGCCGAGTTAGCCAAAGCTCTCTTGACCATACTCATTTCTTCTGGATCTATCTTGCCATTGTCGCCTGCTATGTCATCCCCAAATTTTTCCAGTAATAGAGCCAGAGCACCTGAGACGAAGACCGTTGAGTCGCTAGTTCCCGATGAATAGGCATATGGAGGATTTATGCTGGTCGAAGCGGTTGAGAAGATATTAACTCCGGGGGCGGTGATTTCCGGTTTCTGATTGGGGTACGTCCTCGGCTCCCCTGTGTAGGGATCCGTTTCAGATCCGGAGGCACTGTCCACCCAGGTCAGACCCGTACTCCGTTCAGCACCAACGGCGATTACTCCTCTTATGTTTGCAGGAACAGAGACATCTGAGGAGTCAGTACCTGTGTTGCCTGCTGCTGCGACTACAAAAATTCCTGCATCCAATGCTTCCTGAACTGCGGAAACCGTCTCCGTCTCCATACCCATTCCTTTACCGGGGTCAGACCCTAGGCTAAGGCTAATTATGTCAGCCTCCTGTGTTATTCTGCACCATCTAATGGCTAGGGAAACCCTGTCTTGCTGGCCAGAAGATCCCTCGGGCCCAAGTGCTAATGCAATGGAAATCGAAACCTCTGGAGCCGCTCCCAAAAAGGTCCCATTCGATGCGATTATTCCCGTCATCATCGTCCCATGAAATTCTTTTCCTATGTCCCTTACTTCTTGGTTACCGTCATCGATGAAATCTCTGAAGCCGGCTAAATTTATCCTTGAAAAATCAGGGTGATTGATGTCTATTCCCGTATCTACGATGCAGACTGATATACCAGAACCGAACAACCCTTCGTCCTGTAGTTCCCTAATGCCGGTAGATTCGTATGCCCATTCCGAATCTGGAAGAATTGGTGTCAAATAGGAATTTATGAAGGGCCATGAGAGAAGTAACGCCACGGTTCCGATAGAAAAGAAGACTGCACCCCATGGCCAAATAGCCTCCTTGATGAGATCCAGAGGCCAACGAAGCATTCGCGCTTCGTCATCTGATATCCCGTATGCGGATCCTGGGTATCCAGGGGCGTGAGGATCTACCGTAGTTAGGAGCCTTGGGTCTTCTGGCTCAGGCATGAGCTCAAGGCGTTCCATAGCGGGCATGCTACGCTCCGATAACTGAGAGCATAAATAACGGTGTATCAGAACGGTGCATTTGGACGTCTTGAACGGGGCCTAGTAAGCATTGCGATGGCGAATATGATCAAACCGCCCAGCAAGTATCCTATCCAACTGGAATCGGATTCCACCGCAGGAGATGAGACAACGAGATTTACACTTCCTCCCTGGTTTGGCTGGAAGGGCTCAACAACCCCTTCAACCGATGACTGGTTAATGTCCAGATTTAGGTAATAGTTACCGGGGTCAATTCCGTTTAGATCCATGGAAATATCGAAGTTTACCACTGAATTTGCTGGTACATCACCAATTTCTATATCAGAAATAACCTCATTTTTGCAGTCTAAATCGGAGCACAATGTGGCATTCAACTGTACTCCGAGTGCATCAACAAGGCCCTCATTTTTCACTGTAACAACCCACGAGTTTATCCTATCGGAAACCGCATTGTCACCACCTGCGAGAAGCTGTTGGGTGACTATCGACACGATTGGGTTTGACACCCTGACCAGAATCTCCACGTCTGGGTAAATATTTCCTTTCTTATCCATCACTGAAACATACACGGTGTATTCCCCGGAGGCATCTTCTGGAGCTGAGACAGTCACTGAATGTGTTGTAGCAGTGAATGGCGGGACCGTGTGTGATGTAGATCCGGTCCTTTCCCATCCATCTGGGAGCTCGGAGTCATCGAACTCGAACTCAAATCTATCGTCTCCGTTTCCATCATTCCGTATCTCCATGGGAATCTGTATCTCTTCTCCCGGGGATACCCCATAGACTGGCTCCAGAGAAGTCACAGAGAAGCCATGGATCTGAGGAATTCTAACCTTCACAGAAGCTTCTTCGAAATATCCATCTGAGGTGAAGAAGCTGACTTTTACATTGTGACCGCCTTGAAGCGAATGAGCGACGGTCTGATTGGGTGGGGTGACTCTGACATTCAGATCGGACAAGCTCATTGCCCCATCTAGCCCCATATCAAAGCTCATGCTCGAATTCCAATCTCCAGAACCATTGTGGAATTCGACCGACCACTGAGACCCGTCTGTTCCCGGAACAGTGGCTTGTGCGGAGAAAGTGTCCAGTGGCTCGTGGCCAAGATATTCTGCAGAGATAACAAATTCTACTGGGCTGAATGACATAGTGTCGTTTTCCATTATGGCCAGCAAATCATCAGCTCCCCCGTTGTGACTGAGGTCCCCTCCCGTCCCTTCAAGAACAGTTAGAGAGATTTCGCGGAATGGTATTCTGGAGTGGGAGACTGTGATCGGGGGTGTTTCTTGACCTTCCTCGACACCCACTGCCTGACCTCCTGAATAGGTCATATTGAGTCCTCTCTGTACTGAGGTAAACTCACTTGAGACATCGATTACGCCTCCTGGAAGGAGCATCCTAATGGCACCCTCATCATCCAAATCAGCATTCCAAGATATACCAGCTCCCATGTTGATAATCATATTGGGTTCTTCCACATCAGCTAATGTTCGTGAAACTCCATCGTAGTCAAACCACTGGGACTCTAACAATGCCCATCCTCCAGTTACAAGGTCTGAATCTGAATATCCCCCATTAATCACTTGCGCATCCACAAGAGACATCGAGACCAAGCCGAATTCTTCAGATGTGATCCTGATTATCCAATTCCCAGGCTCTACTGAAGCTGACCAGTTACCACTCCAAGATCCATCTGATACTGTCTTTACTGGTTGTACTGAATCTCTGACGTAGTCGTCAGTCGGTATGAGCTCCAATACCAACGAGTCGGAAATTAGTGAGAATTGTGTCTCGTCGATGTAGGAGATCTGTCCTCCGACTTGGACTAATTGCGCGCTCATTTTTGAATCTGACACTACAGGGCTGTCCGACAGTTCGACGCTCATGTTCATGTCTTCGAATCCTTCTGCAGATATGATAACGCAGTAGTCCGTGTTCGCTGGCATGTATTCCGACCAAGATCCAGAGGCGTCGGTGAATTGGTAGTCATCCATCGAAATATGGGAACCTGATTCAGACACCAAGGTTTCTTCACACAGCCCTTCTGTTACGAAGACTGAGGCGTTAAACAATCCTTCTCCTATGTTATAATCTGCGTCGTCATTTAGATCCCAATAGACCGTTCCGCTTATTTTTGCTAGTCTTTGCGATGTAAGGTTGAATTCGCCGTTATCCCCAGATACTAGGTTTAACGTAGTTTCAGGCAGTAGTTGTTTGACACCTGATTCTTCGGATTCCATTGAGAAAACCCACTCTCCGGGGAATATCGAGACTATCGCCGATCCGTCAGAATCGGTAGGTTCCAGATTGATGGTCCCTAACCCATTCTCTGACCTGGCAGTGATTATCATTCCCTCCAAGCTCTCGCCCGAGTCTTCGCTAAGGTTGATGACTGCCGTTGCGGACTCCAAAGTCGA
>CETK01016388.1_pt1 | contig 22878 bp, 20 predicted proteins | sample 361431 | NCBI WGS metagenome assembly CETK01 (sample SAMEA2622452, study PRJEB7988) | marine metagenome | biome: marine biome (ENVO:00000447); feature: surface water layer (ENVO:00002042); material: "saline water (ENVO:00002010), including plankton (ENVO:xxxxxxxx)" | depth 5 m | reverse complement strand
AACACTCAGATAAATTCTGCAGGAAATCAAGCAACCCATCAATTCCCGGACTACAGAAGTTGGGGCATTGAATGGACTGCCCCCTCAGCTGGTTCAGGCACAGTCACCTTCTCTCTAGCTGTTTTGGCAGCTAACGGGAACGGTAACACAGGAGGGGATAGTTGGGCAACAATCTCCATTCAGTCCAGCGAGGACTCGGGCACCACAAATACGCCACCTGAGGCATCTTCGGTGAGCTATGTCCCATCCAATCCTACCAAGGAAACAGGATTGTCGATTTCCTACAATTACTACGATGCAGATGGCGATTTCGAACAGGGTACCTCTATTCATTGGTTCAGGGACGGCCTCAGAGTAACTCAAATAGATGATCTGACTGACGTTCCGACTAGCTTGATTTCCAAAGGGCAAAGCTGGAGAGTTGAGCTCACCCCAAATGATGGTAATGAATTTGGGGATACTGTTTCTCTTGACCCAATACCGATTGGTAATACATTGCCCATCGCGAGGAGCTTGTCCATTGGCCCGGACGCACCGATGGATGATGACGATCTAACTCTTTCATGGGACTATTATGACCTCGATGGAGACCCTGAAGATCCCCAACAGACTCTGATTTATTGGTTCTTGGACGGCTCCAGAGTAGTTGAATTGGACGGAGAATTGACAGTCTCCAGTTTCATGATTAGGTCAGGAGATGAGTGGGAGGTTTCGGTAACCCCTAGCGACTCATCGGAATACGGTGACACTGCGTATTCCGGAAAAGTGGTAATAGGCTCCTCCAATACCGGTCCTTCAGTCTCTGCATTCATTTCAACATCTGGAAATACGCTGACTACGGACTCACTGCAACTAATATACACCCCTTATGATCCGGATGGAGATGAAATTCAATCAACTGAGATTAGATGGTACAAGGACTCAGTCATGGTCTCGGCTTTCAATGATGAAACCATAGTTGACCCCTCATTCACATCCAAGGGGCAGTACTGGGAATCCCATGTCAGGGTCTTCGATGGGCTGGTATGGTCAGATTGGTTCGTTACTTTACCCGTTCCCATCGTCAACACCCCGCCCGTGGTCACAAACATATCACTGATGCCTGAAGGAAAGCTGACAACCGACTCCGGATTATATGTGGAGTGGGAGCAATATGACGAGGATGGGGATTTGGAATTTGGAAGCCAAATTCGTTGGTGGGTTGATGGCGAATGGATTACGGAGTATGATGGCCTATCGTCAATTTCCTCTTCTGAGGTTGATAGAGATGAACATTGGTCAGTGCAAGTCATACCTGGAGATGGAGAGGGACTTGGGACCTCGATGAAGACGAACTCAAGAGCGATAGAAAACGCGAAGCCCGCTATTCTCGAAATAACCCTTCAAGGATCCACTTCCGGAGAAACAACTGAGGCGCCGGATTCGCTCAGTGACCTCCTTGTAGTAACTATCTCCGAGGATCCAGATAATGAGCCTATTGAACTGGATTATGTATGGTTTAGAGATGGATTTATGATTCCCGAATTGGATGGATTTGATAGGGTAGAGGAGTTAAGGCTAGAGCCAAATCAGGAGTGGGAGGTCATCGTAACAGCCACTGATCCATGGGGCCTTTCCACGAACTCATCTGCTTCGACGATTATTTCTAATATTGCCCCCACAGCCTCATGGACTGTCACTCCATCACCTCCACTAACAGGGTCATTAGCTACATTCGACGCAACATCTTCGTTCGACCCGGATGGAGTAATATCCTCCTATGAATGGGTGATAGATGGAGCAACGGTATCCGGAAGCACCGTCGATGTGATTATGGGACCGGGACCGCATTCCATACACTTGACAGTCGTGGATAATTTACAGGTAGCCGACACGCATCTTTCCACGATAGTTTACGACGAGGTTCAAACTGCCACTTCCCTTACAGCCACTTTGGATGGAGGCCAAGTTTTACTGAGTTGGCAAGGGACATCAGATGAGTACAGAGTATACAGATCTACCAGTCCCATCTCATCAGTAGTAGGGTTGACGATTTTCGATGATCAGCCCAAGTGGGGCGATGCAACACCGCAGCCGTTGCAGTCATTGGGCTCCACGGAATATCAAGAGTGGAGGGAAACGGCTCCAATAGCCACTAATCTGTACTACGCAGTGACTTCGGTGGTGGACGGCAAAGAAGTGGTATGGATAATTGATGGACAGAATCATGTGAACATCGACACGTCATCTATTGCTTCCTCTGGTCCAGAACCTATTGATGAAGCAAGCCAGCTTACAACCATCATAATCTCTGGAGGCATGGCAACCTTGGGAATCGTCTCTCTCGCCTTGGCTATTTTGGACAATAGGAGGAGATTAAAATGAATAGGATAGCCATTGTCACTCTTCTGTGTGCCTCTTTAGCATTGGCACCTGGTTACTCCGTGGCAAATCCGGGTGGCAACGGTGATGCCGACAGGGACTACTCATGCGGGGGTTCGTGCCACGGAGACCCCTCCTTGAGCATGCCTTCAGATGCCACTATCGGGATTTCCCTCGCAAATGAAGCATTCTCAGAACAAGCAGTTGCGGTGGAAGTGACTGTTTCCAGTATGAGCACTCCTTCGAATATTTTCGGTATATTCATCCTAGGCTCATTGAACGGAAACTCCGATACCCCCGAAGATCATGGATGGCACATAATTCAGGATCCAAATGGGGGCTCTTCGAACTATATCGAGACGAAAATGCCGTCCTCCGGAACAATTACTGCAACCTGGGTAATGCTCTCACCAGAAACTCTTGGAACCCACAATCTATACGCAGAAATCCATCATGGTTCCTACGGTGGCGACAAGGCATATTCAGGTGTAAGTGAAGTTTTCGAGGTCGTCGTCAATGAGGTTCCAGAGGGACTCCCGGGTATCTCGAGTAAATGGGTCGCGCCATCGTTTAGGGTGTCTGGAGACAACTCCCCTCTGGAGATCACCACCAGAAATTCCACAGACATCTCTGTCGAATGGATGATGGAGGGTGAGTGGGATCCAATCCCTGCGTCTGTTCAGTGCGTCTCTGACATAGTGGAGGGCATATGCAATGATTGGGAGGCGGATATTCCGGCCACCATGGGGGAAATTGATATTGTCTACAGAATTACGACTTTCAATGGAACTTACTCAATAGAACAGCCTTGGCTCAAGATGGGCACAGCACCCCCTCCGTTTGAGGGCGATATTTGGTCAGCAAGAGCTCATTCGTTTGCATTTGCACTCCTGATAATATCAATCCTCGTAACACTACAGGGCAGGTTCTCACCAGTCATTGATGTGAAAGATATCGATCAGACGAAAATAATCGAAAATTCATCCCTTGTTAGGTCTGAAGAAAATCCGGGTTGGCTCTGGAATCCAGACACGGAAAAATGGGTGGAAGATCTCGAGTATCAGGAGGAGGTCAGATAATGGTCAGCTCTGCAACACTGCATACCGCGATGGCTGAGATTGTCGTGGGGTCGATGGTACTCGCTACTCTTTGTGCTGTTGGATGCCTAGCCTCGAAGATCATCCCTCCTTCTGATTTCAACAGTGAATCCCTTTTCATCACCATGGACAGGGCCTCTCTGGCAGGGTCATTTCTGGCTCTTTTGTTCATTCCTATCGCTATAATGACCGGCAACCTGGCTGCTGAAGGACATGCTGAAAGCGCGCTACTTTACAACAAGTTTGTCTACAGTGGACTGGCTCTCGGCTTTTGGTCGGCTTTCGTGATCGGCAGGTACAGGATGGGGCCTGGGCTTTGGGACGTTAGGAAATTGGCAATCCTTCAGTCTGCTACAGCCGTGCTCGCATTCCTGATGACTACTATGGCGTCCTCAATTGGGGGAAAGCTAGCCAGAGGGGAATCACTGTTTGACGTTCTGCCATTCTGGCTACCTTCAGACTCGGCTGCTATCCTACCATTATGGGCATCAACTGCTCTTTTGGTAATAGGGGCTGTCTCCACAATTGTTGTTTTTAGGCTGACGCTTCCTAGAATCCAAACTATCGATTAACTCTGGGAAATTCCAATGAAAATATTCTCGAGCCTTTCGGAGAAGACATCGGGGTTCAATCCCATCATGGAGATGCCTATTCTTCCACTCTTTGACCATTCATTCCTATTGTTTTCGTCCCCCGCCTCTTTCAGAGCATCATGCCAAGCCGAGAAATCATTCCTGGGAAGCAACCTACCTGACTTTCCATCAGATATTGTCTCCTTAAATCCCCCTTCGTCTACGAAAAGTGCCGGTGTCCCGATGGTTTGTGCCTCAATAGGAGTAAGGCCAAATGGCTCTGAATGAGCCATACTCACTACTGCCTTGGCCCCTCTAATTAAACTACAGAGATCACTGGAACTAAGTCGGGGTGCGATCCATATATCCACCTTACAATCCTCTGCATGACTGACTAAGGCATCAAGATCTTCTTGTCTCCCTCCTCCCACGAGTGCCAAAGAGTGTCCGCTTCCCTTTAGCATTGATATTGTCTCCCAAGTTCCTTTCACCCAGCTTGCCTTACCGACTGTTACCACGTAAGGTTCAACCGGACCCTCTATCTTTGTGGGCTCATTTGGAGAAGGGTTTTGAGTAAACTCATCAATACCTAGACTTGGCAAGAGGATGCCAGACGGTATTCCATAAACTTCAGCAATTCTTAATGAAGTAAATTCAGAGTTTCCGCTTATGGCAGATCTACCTCGAGCAGAAAGCCCCCTGATAAGAGAAAGATCTCTTCGCCTCGCTACCGTCAAAGCGGCCTTTGTCACACTGAGGTTCCTCTTTGGCCTGCCGTCAATCCCCCTGTGGAGGACATCCTCGTGTAATCCTCTGTGGGGTTCTAGAAGGTGTAAATGAATAGCCATCTCCTCTGGGATAATTTCCAAGATCGCCAAGCTACCATCTCCACTCGTTATGTGTATACAGTCGTATTCCTCGATATCCTCTGTTAGGTTCCCAACTGACTTCCAGCATTCTAGGGCTTTGGGATAATCAGAGTCAAGAACTCTGGAAATCACATCACTAGATTGAGTCCATTCCAATCTGGGTGTCATCAGTGGAATACCCTTTTTCTCGCAGACCTCCTCAAGTCCAGAAGAACTTTCCAAGGTCGCGACAGTTACAGCAAATTTCTTAGACAGGGCTGGAAGATTTCTGATTATGTCCCTCTCCGCTCCTCCCATGGGTGCGAAGCTTCCCTTTACGACCAGCATCCTCATTCGAGAAGGACTGTCCACCTCGCCATTGCGCACCATGAGGCTCCATCACCCGTCCTCGTTTAAGTCCAATACGCCTTGGTGAGAACATGGTGAGGAGAGTTTTGCTGGTCAGAGGACCCCGCCTTTCGAAAGATTCTGGTCTGGGCAGGGCACACCATTCAATTGAGTCTTTATTGAATTCAGCTCTGGTTCCCAACTGGACGAGAATCAACACTATCGAACACCAACCAATGGAATCTCTCCTAACGAGAGTAAAGAAGAGATGGTTCTCCCACCCAAGATTAGTTGAACAGATATCTGAGTCTACAGAGGCCGATTTGATACATATCACAGATCAGGAGCAAGCTCATTTGGTCCCAAAGAAGAGCAAAGTACCGGTAATCGTGACAGTCCATGACCTATTCCATATAAGACCAAGGGAGATAGTTGGGGGCGATGTAACCGTTGCCGTGGGGGACCGAAACCCGGGATTCTTCAGGAGAAGAGATCTGAGAAGTCTGGAGAAGGGACTTCAGAGAGCAGATATGCTGATTTGTATCTCCGAAGCTACCTTGGAAGACGTTAAGAGAACATTTCCAGGAAAGCAGGTCGCGTTGGTAAGACATCAAATTGACATTGGCTACTGGAGTCCAATATCAAATCCAAGGCCAAGAGAGATACTTGGTAACCTAGACGATGAATCCAAGATGCTGGTGATAACCCTCGGAAGCGACGAGGAAAGGAAAAGACTCGGGTTTGCCAAGATGGTGATTTCATCTTTGCCAGATGAGGTATCCAAGGACATCAACGTGATACATATAGGAAGCGACGTGAAAATAACCGACGATCAACTACTCGCAGCCCTACAAAATGCAGAGGTCCTCCTTTTCCCGAGTGCAGGTGAAGGATTTGGGTATCCTCCCGCTGAAGCGATGGCCGCTGGATGTCTGGTGCTAGCATCGGATTTACCCGCACACAATGAGATAATTCCAAGCAGCTGCCTACTACCTCCAACCTCGGTCGAGGATTGGGTGAGAGAGTTGACAGGCATCCACGCCAACTGGAGGGCCGCAGGAGGCGTTCCGAGGCATCCCTCAGATGAGCTGATGAAACACGTGATGGACAGCTTGAGTCCTGAATCTCAGGGAAAATCACTGGCTGAGGCTTATGAGACAGTTTTCAGAGCTCGTAAACGAACTGAAGACTGAATAACGACTGATTATAAGGTCAACTTGAGACGTAGCATCTGGGCTAGGAGGCGAACAGATGCTAAGTGTAAGCAACCTCACGAAGGCCTTTGGTTCGGGGAGGAACAAGCTTGAAGTCCTAAAGGGAATCGATTTGGACATCGAATCTGGCGAGCTTGTCGCCCTTATGGGACCTTCAGGATGTGGCAAGTCCACCCTTCTGAATATAATAGGCGGACTTCTCGAGGCTGACTCAGGATCTATCTCACTGAATGAATTTGAGTACGGCAAATATCCTCCAAGCAAAGTAGTGGATGTAAGAAGGAAGGGAGTAGGATGGATATTCCAAGATTTTCATCTCGTAGACAGACTCTCGGCACTGGATAACGTTACCTTCGCACTGGAGCTTTCGGGAGTTCCGACATCACTCGCTGAGGCACAGGCTGAGGACGCTCTACGGAAGGTGGGTTTGGCAGACAGAATGAATTTCATTCCCGACCAACTTTCTGGGGGGCAAAGACAGAGAGTCGCAATTGCCAGGGCGATTTCGGGTTCAAGACCACTTATTCTCGCCGATGAGCCGACTGGAAATCTTGATGTCAAAAGCGCTGAGGGAATCTTGGATCTTTTCAAGGAACTCTGTGAAGACTATGGCATCTCCGTTCTTATGGTTACCCACGACCCAAATCTTGCATCCAAAGCAGACAGAATGCTTCTTCTCAAGGACGGGGTAACTGCTGCATCAGATATCAGATCTGCTTGGGGAATGGCGGGTGATGAATGATGGATTTCTTCTATGAGGATGAGCATAGGCCATCTGAAGCAATGTCTTATCTTGAGGCAACAAAGAAGTGCTTAGCCAAAACTGGAGATATGACTGGAAGGGCATCCAGATCAGAATTCTGGTGGTATTTTCTCGACTACCTTCCTGTGGCACCCGGATTGGTAATCCTGCATTTCTTGTATACGGGTCAGTTGGATAATCTGGCGTCTTCAGTGGATAGCGCGCTGCTGACTACGCTTGTGTTCAGGCCACTGTCGTATCTAGTTGCGTTCTTGTCTCTATTCCTATTCTATTCGTTTACATCCGCTACTGTTCGAAGGCTACATGATGTCGGAAGAACTGGTTGGTGGCTCCTGCTAACTCCAACCGGACTCGGAATTGTGCTAATAGGAATATTCCTCGCTCTTGAGGGAGACTCGCGGAAGAATAAGTACGGCTCGGTTCCAGATAACGCCCCGATAGGAGCTTCTTTGTCCGAGGTTGCTTTGGCTATTCCCGATAATATTTCCATGTCTTTCAGAAGCGCTTGGAAGGGCAGGGAGAGGGTACTAGCGGTATTTGCTGGGGTCTTCTTGGCATCTCTCGTAATCACGACGGTACTGGCTTATTCTGCGGGATTAAGTGGGGCCTTCCTGCAGTTTTCGCTTCAAGAGGAAATCTTCGATGGAAAGGTCGATTTTGCTGATGACCCAGGTCAGGACTCCGAGGGTAGGACAAATGACTCACTACTCTGGGAGACTGCCTGCTTTGAACTGATTCAGATGGACGAAATATCTGATTGCGGATTGGTTTTTGGAAGGCAAGGAGTAAGAGTCAGTGGATTCTTTGATGATGGAGCCATCATCCCCCAGCCTCTCAATGCAGTGGGAGTGACCAGTACTGTGGGAGACTGGACAAATGTTAGCTGGGAATACCCAGAGGCCTATGACTCAGGTCCTCCGATAAACGATAAGAGAACAATAAGATTCTACGGAGACGGAATCTGGGATGGCGACTTGGGTGAAAGACATTCAAACCGTGTGATATACGGATCATGGCCGGGTTCTGCCGAGGAGGCTGCTCTGAATCGCTCAATCATACTCCCCTCTCAAATTGCTGGCAAGGCAGGAGTGGGAGTAAACGACACCCTTGAATCACTGACATTCTCTTACACTCACGATTACCTCGGCTACCAGGATATAGCATCTGGATTCGATGATTGTCCGGGTTATGAATACTTCAACGACGAGTCTGGATTCCTGTATTGCCAGGTAAACATGACAGTTAACGACCTGAAAGTAGCCGCAGTCTATCAGGAAGGCGGGGCAGGTAACCCAACTCTGTTGTTTAACCCAATCATTGTCTCAGCTTCGGTACTCGATGACTCCCAGAAGCTCACACTGATGGACAAGGACCATGGATACCTAGGGATAGCCGTAGACAGAAACCAGCTTCCCTCTTCCTCCACAAGCGCCGCCACCAAGTGGCTGGATGGCCTAAAAGAAGATGTAGAGGGGTCCAATTACACTGTGGGGAACGACATAACGGTCGAATACAATGATCTGATATCAGGTACCATAACATTCCTGAACATATTTCTTGGAATAATAAGCGTATTCGACTACATACTCATGATTCCAATAGTAGTGCTCTCGTTCTCTGTGTTGATCTACGGGTTAATACTCTCCCTGGAACAGAGAAGGAGAGAAATCTCGATTCACAGGGTTATCGGGGGAACAGAGGCAACCTTGGGCTCGATGATTCTAAGGGAACTGTCGGTTGTGAGTGTGCTTGGTTGGTTCTTCGGATACGTCCTCGCAATGGCCTCCGTCCCAGTGGTTCTTGATGCAGTCGGCTTCATGGCTTTCGAGAAAAGTGATTTCAGAGTAGTGCCCACATTAAGTGGTTTAGTTACATTCTTCATTTTCCTCGTGACAGTCGGAATAACACTGCTCTTCGGGAGCTCCAGAACAACGGAATTCCTTAGCATAGAAATCGATGAGGGAGTCCGAAGAGTCGCTCCTAGGAAGAAATCAAGGCTCTGGCTTCATCTTCTGGTCTTCTTTGTTGGTGTCTTGTCATTTGTGGAGAGCTGGATAGAGAGCAACGGGGGGTTCGGTCCGTGGGGATCGGGAGGAATAAACTCCAATTTCATTGTCGACGGATTGCTATTCCTCTTCGGACCGTTCTTCCTGTGGATAGGAGGAGCGCTAGTCCTCGGGAGAATAGGCGCAGCTGGACCCAGGATCTTCACTACATTGTTCGGTTGGACCCCTGTTCTGACAGACATCAAGAGGGGATTGAGGGGATCAGGGTCTAGCGAGTCAGTGAACCGTCTAGCAATAATCCTCCTCCTAACACTCTCCATTGTGACTGTCGCTGCTGTTCAAGGATACACCGGAACGTTGGTGGATGAGAGGACTACATCTGCACAAACCGGGGCAGACTTGCAGGTCCAGTTTGATGAGCCGATATCCCGGCAACGAGCAATGGAGGAGGTAAAATTGGCAATTGAAAGAGCGGATCTTTCCGAGATTGACTCAGTAGAATATATGACCTCGGTTGGGGATATTTTCACGAATCAAAAAGGGGAAGGCTCCCTGCTCCGGACCTGGATTGTCTTCGATGGACACCAAGACGCCCTTCAATGGGACGAGCAGGCAATACCAGATAGTGACATAGGAGCCGTGTCAGATGTTTGGGCCCTATCTGGATTCACTGCTGGAGGGGAAGCGAGGAACCAATTAGACATTTCAAGAGCGGATGTGGGGTCCAATGTAACATTGCAGTACACCACCTATGGATTCGGGGGTTTCGACTCCGACATGAATCCAATAATCACATCGACGGTTACAGAGGCAGAGGTGACTTACATGGGAAGACACAGGTGGGTCCCCGGTTTGCTATCCTCGGAATCATCCCAAGCCGTTGTGATTGGAGAGGAAACTTACAAGCTTCTACTGGGGCCAAACGCTCTCAATGATTACACATCTAATCGCTGGTTCTTCGAACTTTGCGATCAGACAAATAAAGGCTGTAAAAACGCATTGAAGACCCTCGGAGTCGAGGTCTCCAACGGGGACGGCGTCGCATCGGCTAGTGACTGGGGGACTAATCACGAGGCCAATGAGCGTACGGGTGGGCTAATTTTTGGCACTCCAGGACTCCTAAGTCTACAATTCGTGGTCGCATCTTTGGCTTCCATCGCCTCAGCATTCGTATTCCTGTCGCTGGTTCTATCTCAGAGGAAAAAGGAACTGGCCATCCTCCAGGCGATTGGGGCGAGCCCCGCGCAGGTCCTGCGTCTGGTTCTTTTTGAGATAATGGCAATACTTCTGGTCAGCATGGCACTGGGTGTTGTCCTAGGGCTGGCTATATCAGAAGCATTCAACGGTTTCTTCGGAGTATTTGGATTCATATTCCAGATATTCCTCGGTCAGAGCGCCCCAATAGACAGGGACTTGGTGTGGCCTTGGGCAGAGCTAATCTTCGTGAATGCCTCCGTTCTTGTCGCGGTAGTGATAGCTCTCCTGCTCACGACAAGGAGAGCATTGAAATCTGATTTGGCAATTGTATTGAAGGGAGAGTGAGACATGGAGGAGGGACTTACAATTCTTGAAGCCAAGAATATGTACCATATCTACGAGAGCATGAGCCTAGAAGGCAATGTTGTTGCACTGAGGGGGCTTAATGTAAGGATTAAGCAGGGTGAAGCAGTTGCCGTAATTGGCCCGTCTGGGTCTGGCAAGTCTACATTGTTGAAGTGTTTAGGTGGACTGATGAAGCCATCATCAGGTTCGGTCTCACTCGGTGGGAAGGAAATGATAAGAATGACCGGGACCGAACTAGTCAAACTCAGGCAGGAAACAGTTTCATTCATATTCCAAGACTCAAACCTGCTTCCAGATCTCAACGCTTTGGACAATGTTGCACAGCCACTGAGGCATCAGGGTGTCATGCCGGGGCCTGCGAGAGCCAAGGCAATGGAACTTCTCGAGAGGCTGGCAATGGGGGACAGATGGATGGGTATGCCTGAGCAACTCTCAGGAGGGGAGCAACAGCGAGTGGCAATCGCAAGGGCACTCATAACCAATCCAAAGCTTATCCTAGCAGACGAGCCAACAGGCGCATTAGACCCAATTACCAGCAGGGAGGTCCTTGAGCTGTTCGAAAGACTTCACGAAGAGGAGGACGTGGCATTCTTACTGGTTACTCATAATAGGGATGTAGCGTACTTCTGTGAGAGGTCTCTCGAGCTCAGAGAGGGCAGGTTCGTGGCTCAACATGGCACCGACTTTGATTTGTCTGATCTCTCTGAAACCAGGGAGCTAATAATTGACGATACAGGAACCATTACCTTACCTCCAGACCTACTGTTAAAGCTCGGAGGACCAGGGAGATTTGATGTTCCCAGTGTAGAAAGAGACTCTTTGAATCTAGAGAGAGTTGAGGACGAGAAAATAGAACTTGAGGCCAAGACCAAGAGGGAACTCGCACAGACTTGTCCTGCGTGTTTTCATGATTACAGCGATACGATGGATCAGATTTGTCCTAAATGTGGATCCACACGGCCCATTGTTCATACCTGAGGAAGCACGAACCTCTGTGGCTTTGCAATCCCTAGGTTCTTGGGAAGCTCCATTGTTGCAATAGGGAGCTTAACCGGTATCATCTCCTTACCGATTAGGGCAACTCTACTCTCTCTTCTGTCTGAAAGGAGTCTCCTCCCAACGAGCGGGGCGAGCTTCTCCGAGAACTCGATTACCTCCTGATGGGTGGGCATATTCTCAACCGAAAGGTTGTTTCTGCTGTTACCCACATTGACATAACCCTTCGCCTCGATGAAATCGGGGTCAGCCAAATTATCCAGCCTCGCGTAGTCTTCGTGAAAGCCTAGGGACTCATGTTTGATCAGGGTGTGTCTGCACACGGTCCTCGTATCCAAGCTAGGAAGTAACTCCAACGTCTCTTCCAACTTGTGAAAGGCGCCCTGATCGAACTTCGGCTTGCATAGCCTGTCAAATATCTCTTTATTTGGCGCATCCACTGAGACGTAGAGTTGCGTGGGCAGAGTATCTAATCTCTCTATAACCTTCGGAAGACTTCCATTTGTGACTAGAAATGTGGATGTCCCGTGATTGTGACATACCTCCAAGAACTCACCAAGCCTGGAGTAAAGTGTCGGCTCACCATTCAACGAGATAGCCACGTGTTTGGGATTCTGTGCTTCCTGGAATTTTTCCATGTCAGTCTTTGGATTCCCACCGAAACCAGTTAAGAGCCTTCGATGCGCTTTCACAGACTCCAAGTAGAGCTCGTATGGGTCGTCATCGATCTTGTTCAAGGAGTCTGAATGTGGCTCCCTCCAACAGTAGGTGCACCCCAGGTTGCATGTGTCGACATTGGGTGCCATTTGCATACAGCCGTGACTCTCTATCCCGTAGAATGTTCCCTTGTAACAAGACCGATCGGCGATTAGGCTCTGCTTGGTCCAGTGACAGACCTTCACACCTCCGTGCTCGCCGACCAACTGATACCTCTGCTTCGAAAGCTTTGCAGCGATCCTAGGCTCTATCTTGGTCACTACGGTGTTTTGCATGTAAATCTCCACTCCTTATCCCACAGAGGGGACGTGTCGAGGCTTCTCCGTAGGAGCGAGAGATTATCAATCCTCACTCGTACTTTATGCCAGTCCCATAGGCGTAAATCTCTACGCCCCTGACAGTATTCTTGCTCTTTGAGGACAGAGGTGTCATGCTTGCAGTATCGATTCTGACATTGATAACTTCGTCCCATCCTTCTGCCTCAGCTTCTTCACGCAACCTCTGCATTACCTCGGCTCTTCCTGCTGAGATTACCTTCTGGAAAACAGTAACACTGCCCCCAACCAGATTATTGATGAACCCGAGTACTAGATGCCAATGACTCGGTCCGAAGACACCATTGGCATGGACGAGTCCAGCACTGGATACATTTTTTCTGTAACCGCCATCAGTGGAATTAAGGATCTCTCTTCCCATCCTATTCCTGAGAGAAACCCTCCTTTGATTCGCCTCCTCATGCATCCTTTCCACTTTACCACCGCTGAAGACTGCGCCCCAGAGGAACATTATGGGCCATAAAAACATCCATAATATTCCAAAGAGAGATAGAAGGATGAAAGGCAGAAGGAGGATTAAGACAAGTGGAAAGCCCCCTCCTCCTTCAGCTTCGCCTTGAGCAACTACGTTTGTTGAAACTGCCACAAATCCCGTTAATGATAATATGAGGAATAATCTGACATTGTCCATTGAGGTTTTCATCCAAGCACCTCTATTCGTATTTCACTGCCGTACCGTAAGCAAAAAGCTCTGCGGCGCCAACAGTGATTGCGGATGTTGCAAACCGCACGTTAACGACTGCCGTTGCGCCTATTGACATTGCGTCAGCAACCATTCTCCCCACTGCCTCGGCTCTAGACTCCTGTAGCAATTCAGTGTATTGGGTCAACTCCCCGCCTACGATGTTCTTCAATCCCGCGAAGATGTCCTTGCCCACGTTTTTCGCTCTCACTGTCGACCCACTCACTACCCCCATTGTCTCTGTGATTATCTTTCCTGGAATCGTTTCTGTGTTAACCACCAATATACCATTCACTACTTGTTGCATGTAGTTTAATCCGGAGAGAGGGCTCTTCAATGTACTGGCGAATCTGTGGTAGTAGATCATTCTTGAAAAACAATCTCTGGCTTGGATTTCGCAGATACCAAGGCTAAGACAGCCACAAGTAGCGCATTGCAAAATATTAGCTGTCCCCATCCAATTACGAGAGTTAGGTTTTCTATTAGAGACGTATTAATCATCTCGACCTCTCGATCACCAGTGGCAAAATCCGGCATAATTCCGATTCTAGTGAACATCCAGAACAGTACAGCACCTCCTAGGAAATTTATCAGTATCCAAAATCCCATCAACTTAACCCCGAGCTCCCTTTCCCCTTTCCATAAAGTGATGGTACACATCAGCCCAACTAGAGCTAGGATGGCACTATGAAATCCTTGCATCTCCATAAGCCCCATCACCTCATCGTAGTATTCCACAAGCTCACCCCAGAATACACTATTTTCCTCCCATTCGGCCTTCTCCTCACTTGAACCGTCTTCGGGAAAAGGCTCAATCTCTTCGTAATTATCTGGTAATAGCCTGTCCACTATTACCGGAGAGGCGATTGCAGATATTGAACCTAGGATCATGAAAGCTGTGAGAACTGCCATGAAAATTGCCAGTCCCTTAAGCCACCAAGGTGAAGGTTCAGCTATCGGGACGTAAGCTGATTCCAGTCTCATGGCCTTTGGAACCGAACCTTACTATTTAGAGTCGCTATCGTATTTTTTGTTAGATATCAGGATAGAATCGTTCAAGTATCAATGTCATACGCCGTGCATAATGGCGCAAGACGAGTTACGACAGGCACTGACCTTCGATGACGTTTTGTTAATGCCCGCGGAGTCAGCTGTTCTTCCGGCTGAAGTCGATATTTCCACGAGGCTTACTGGAAAAATAGGTCTTAAGATTCCGATTATTTCTGCCGCTATGGACACTGTCACAGAGAGCGCAATGGCGATAGCAATGGCTCAAGCGGGGGGACTAGGCGTTATTCACAGAAATATGAGTGTGGAAGAGCAGTCAGAAGAAGTCGCCAGAGTTAAGAGGTTTGAGTCGGGACTAATCCTGAACCCAATAACAGTGTCACCAGATATGACGATAGGGGAGCTCAGAGAGATGAAGTCGAAATACGGATTCTCCGGCTTCCCAGTTGTAAATGGAGGAGGTAGGTTAGTAGGCATAATCACCAACAGGGACATACGATTCGTCGAGGATGAGGCATCTAAAGTATCGGATATGATGACAAGCGACATAGTAACAGTTGGGATGGACTATGACCCAAAAGCGGCACAGAGCCTACTGCAACAGCACAGAATCGAGAAGCTAGTCGTCGTAGATGACGACGGAAACTGTGCAGGGATGATAACCGTCAGGGATATCCAGAGGACAAAAGACCATCCGGTTTCATGCAAAGACGAACATGGGAGACTCAGAGTCGCCGCCGCAACGGGTACCGGTGACAGAGGGGTATCCAGGGCCATTTCACTAATTGAATCCGGTGCAGATGCTATCATCATCGACACTGCTCATGGGCACTCTCATGGGGTTATCGATACAGTATCAGAGCTTAGGAAGAGAGCACCAGATTGTACTATCATTGCTGGCAACATAGCTACCGGAGATGCGGCGAAGATGCTAATTGAAGCAGGCGCTGATGCAGTCAAAGTAGGAATTGGCCCCGGCTCAATATGCACTACGAGAATTGTCTCGGGGGTCGGGGTTCCTCAACTCACAGCTGTCCAAAGTGTGGTTGAGATCTGCAAGCCTAGAGGCATACCTGTGATTGCCGATGGAGGCATAAAATACAGCGGGGACATTTCTAAAGCCATAGCCGCAGGCGCGGATTGCGTCATGATTGGGTCCTTACTGGCTGGAACTGACGAGTCACCTGGAGAGACTATTCTGTACCAAGGAAGGTCATACAAGGTATACAGGGGAATGGGTTCTGTCGGTGCAATGAGCAAGGGAGCCCATGACAGATACTTCCAGTCTGAGCAGGGGGATACCCGAAAGTATGTCCCAGAAGGAATTGAGGGTAGGGTTCCCGCCAGAGGCCCGGTTGAGAATGTAATACATCAGTTGGTTGGCGGACTTAGGTCGTCGATGGGGTATACTGGAAACGGATCTATATCAGAAATGAAGGAAGGATGTGAGTTCGTTCGAATTACCAATGCCGGCCTGTCTGAGAGCCATGTTCACGACGTCGAAATAACTCGTGAAGCCCCCAACTATAGGAGATGATTGCTTGGAGACAATAGTCCTCGGTGGGGGGTGCTTCTGGTGTGTGGAGGGTGCGATCAAGGGCCTCAAAGGAGTGTCAGAAGTGATACCAGGATATTCAGGGGGGCATATAGAAAACCCAACTTATGAGCAAGTTTGCGGAAAGAGAACAGGTCATGCCGAGGTAGTAAGGGTTACATTCGATCCGACCATAATCAGTACAGTGACTCTCCTCGAAGTTTTCTTCACATGTCATGACCCTACTCAAAAAAATAGGCAGGGAAACGATATTGGTCCACATTATAGAAGTGTAATTTTCTATACCTCAGAAGGTCAGAGGGAGGATTCTGAGTCAGTAATCTTGGAGATTGGAGACCTCTATGAAGATGATATTGTTACTGAGATTTCACCTTTCGAGAACTTCTATGACGCAGAAAGATACCATCATGACTACTTCAAGAATAACCCCTCAAATCCCTACTGTATGATGGTAGTGGCTCCGAAAATAGCTAAGACTAGGGCCAAACACGCACATCTGTATGAGTGAGGTCGCGTTAAGGCCCGAGCCTTGGGGACTCCATCTTCTCGGTCTCATCAGTCCGATTTTAGCAATTGCAGGAAATCTTCTAGGAGGGGTGTACACTATTTCTGGAGTAGTCTTCATCTGGGTAGTTGGTCCGATACTGGATGTAGTTCTTGGCGAATCAAAAAACCCGAGACCACCGAGAAATTCGGGAGCTCCATTCGAAGCCCTTCTCTGGGTTCATGGATTATTGCACTTCGTCATGCTGGGTACACTTTTCGTTTTCGCAGCAAGTGAGGGAATGACCAGATGGCTGGTGGCCGCCTCCCTATCCACCGGTCTAGTTGCAGCAGCATCAGCCATTGTCACCGCCCACGAACTTGGACACAAGAGGCCAAGGAGTCCGGGATGGAGGTTGGCAAGGGCCCTTTTGTTCAGCATAAATTATGCTCACTTCACGACCGAACATAACTACAACCACCACAAGAACGTTGCCACTGAGAAGGACTCGGCTAGCGCTACTTACGAGCAGGGACTGTGGTCATTTTGGGTTTCGACCATTCCCGGACAGTTCCTATCATCGGTCGCAGTTCATAACAGAAAAGGACGCACGGGACTTAGGAACCCATCATGGAGGGGCCTTTCCCTCCAGGCCTCTGCTGTCATGTCACTGGTGTCGCTGAACTATCTCGGATATCTGTGGGCTCTGCCAATTCTTGTAGGATGGCTTATTGCCTCCTCCATTGCCATACTGACCTTAGAGTATGTCAATTACATCCGTCATTGGGGGTTAAGAAGGATTAATGGGGGAAGGTTCGAAGAAGGACATGCATGGAACACTGAAGCAAGATGGTCTAGATGGAGCCTACTGGAACTCACACGTCATTCAGACCATCACCTTCAGGCATCAGTTCCATTCTGGAAGCTACGCCCTTATCCGGATGCCCCCAGGTTGCCCTCAGGATACTACGCCTGTTGGTGGCCATGCTTGATACCTCCACTATGGAGAAGGATGATGAGAGGAAGGGCACCGAACATCTGACAGAAGTCCTGTTGGCCTGTAACCCGTCCCGACCAACTATCTTCATGGGCAACCTTCAATTCATAATTGGTTAGCAGAATACCGTGGCTGTTCCTAGGGCAGAACAAGATGATGATGTCCCGGTGGACAAGGCATGGGCTATCCATGCCGCGATAATAGGTCTGAATACCGGTAATCTTCTCTTCAGAGGTTTAGAGCTTGATCCGGACAATCCGGGCATGGTCACAGTCGCCTGCTTGGCAGTATTAGCTGCTGCTTTGCCATTCCAGGCCATATTCTTCCTAATCAATTCGTATATTCAAGAGGCACCCAACGTACATGAGTTGGAATACATAATGCTTCAAAGGCTGTCATTAATCTGCCAGACTATATCTTACCTTTCTCTAACCGCAATTGGAATACTAATGTTCGAGACCCACGTGTACGTTGGAGGGAGCTTCTTCGTTGGTTGCGTAGTAGCCTTCTTCCTCCTCAGGGCAGCAATGAATCAAGCAGAGGCTTTGGCGACCAATCTCAGAGTTAATTCGTAGTGAGGTTGATTGCTTAACCTCCTTTGTGAGGCACATGGCCGACGCCTTCGCGATGCCAAGCCTTCCTCCAGCATCCCCGTGGGACGCATACATCCTGATGTTATTCGTTCCATTCATAATGAGGCTAGTTTTTGTTGCGCCCCCACTAATCGATCTTGTCAATACGTATGCTCCCCCCGGGGAGAGGACAAAGCATGTTAGATGGTTCCTCAGACAGATCAAAATGTTGCCAGTGAAGGGCTTCTGGCTAATCCTAATCAACGAAACACTGTCTTTCTTGCTGCCTGCATTGGTTGCGATTTCTACGCGTTATTGGCTCGGTCCAATCGGCTGGCCCACCTGGGAGGATACTCCTCGTCTCGGAGTGGTTCTTCTGCTTGTGGCGGGAGCAATTTGGTTGATATCAGATATCTCAAAGGTTATGAGGTCCAGGAGGGACATTCAGTCAATCGCCAAATACAATCTTTCAACGGCAAAGATGGTTGTCCAAGGGGCGGTAGTTGGGAGGAGTATCCTTCAGAACGTCAGTGAATCCGGGATTCCGAGGCCATGGAGAGAAATAGTGGATGTGGAATTCGAAATCGATGGAGATACTACAATTGTTCAGGAGAGAAATCCAATGACAGAGGTGTTGTATTCTCTACTTGACAAAGGAGCAGATGCATTAGAGGAAATTCTTGGAAGGGTCAAAGAACCAGCCAACCTTGTGATGGAAAAGCTCGACAGGCAGATTCAGGATAAAGTAACGAAAAGGGTTCAGGCATCGGCAAAGTCACTATTCCAGAACATAATTTTCTCAATAGCGCCAATAGCGGTTCTGATAGGCTTAGACCAACTTATCTAGCATTCTTTTCTCACTGGGAGTAGCTAAAATTATCCATAGTATTCCAGCTAGTATCTGCAATGCCCCTGTAACAATTATCGTCTCTCTCAGAGATAGTATATCATTCTCTAGAATCAATCCTGCGGCTACAGTGGAAAGTCCCATCGTGAGAGTTATTCCCAGTGAATCGGTTCCAAAGACCCTACCCAGCCACTCGTCTTCGGATCTCTTTTGGAGCATAGTGGTCGACAACACCCAGTTGACGCCGCTCGCGGCGTGCGATATGAATACGTAAACCAGGATTATCATCGTCCATTCTGAAGCCGCAACCGCGATGTAAAAGACCCCACTAATCACCAACACTCCCCCCAATAGATATGGGATCAGCAACTGATCGGCCATAAACCTCCTGCTGATTATGGGTCCGAAGCCAGAACCGAAACCCCTCGCCATGTAAAGTATTCCAATGCCAGCAGCGACATTTCCGAAACCCGCTTCCTTACCTATCAAGATTAATAGAAATACTTGGGCACCTCCACCAGAAGCCCACATCGCCTTTGCTAAAACCACCCTCCTTATCGATGGCTTGGAGATGATATAACCCCAACCAGAAATAATCTCACCAAGCATGGCTTTTGGGGAATATGACCTTTGAATAGACTTGTCTGGACCACCATGTGGGAGGGAAATGATAAGCAGAATAGCGACAAGGAAAGTTAACGAATCTATCCAGAGGGCTGTTTCTATCCCATATCTGGAAATCGTTAATCCACCGATACCAGCACCTATTCCCATGGCCGCAGACCATCCTCCGGATGAGAGAGCATTTGCTGATAACAGCTCTTCTTTGGTACAGATATTCGGGACATACGCAGACTCTGCGTTAGAGGAAATTGCCCTGCCCACGACCATTGCCATTCCAAGTAGGTAAACAGACTCAAGGGACTCCAGCATCCCGAAACTCAGTGCCGAAATTAGAATGACGAATGACCAAACATTCCCGAAAACCATCAGCCACTTCCTAGGATAGCGATCTGCTAGCATCCCCGTCAGAGGCTCAAGCGGGGCGAAAGTGAAACTCCTTGTAGCCAGAACCCCGGCAATCGCCAGAGGGGAATTATCCGAAGCCTCTCCCGCTAAAAGGAACAATGCGATCATGGAGAACCAGTCTCCGATGTATGAAACTTCATTGGCAGTGAATAGCCTACGGTACGGGGCATTAGATCTCAGAAGACCGACATAGCTCACCGCACTCATGACCCTGCCCGAGCGGTCAACCCTATGATTCTGGCCCCCCAACACTCAAGACGCCCACGCCGTCGCGGGTACTCATGGAGGAGAGGCTAGTATGGCTAGATTTGGAAATGACTGGCTTGGACCCAATCGAGAATAAGATAATTGAAATTGCTACAATTATCACCGAGGGAGATCTAACTATTGTATCCGAGGGGCCATCTCTGGCCATTTCTCAACCAGAGTCGGAGTTGCAGAAGATGGATGATTGGAATCTAACCCATCACACTAAGAATGGCCTGTTGAAGAGGGTGAGGACAGATGGAGTCCCTATAGCAGAAGCCGAGAGGCTAACCTTGGAATTCCTGATGGAGCACTGCCTCGCTGGAGTCCCTCCTCTCTGCGGGAACACCATAGGCCAAGATAGGAGGTTTCTCAGACGATACATGCCGGAATTGCATGAGTTCTTCCACTACAGAAGCGTTGATGTAACATCTGTAAAGGAAATCGTGCGCAGATGGTACCCGGACTCACCGAGGTTCTCAAAACCATCTGGTCATAGGGCATTGGATGACATAAGAGGCAGTATAGAGGAGCTTTCTCACTTCAGAGAACATGTCTTCAAGGACTCAAATTTGGGCTGATCGGGACTCCATTGCTATCAGTGATTATTAGATTCACACCCAATCCCGTCCTGTGGAATGCAATAATCTCCAAGCCGTGAATAATGTGACCAGTTGACGCTCTTCCCACGTCTGGGAGAGAATCGAGATTTTGGGATTGATGAACCGTTGAGTCTGCTGTCGAAAGCTCCCTCCTCCTTCCTCCAACCTCATCGAACCAAGGAAGAACTCCCTCGGGAGTGAACCTCACTCCAAGAATCATATCGCAACCGTCCGTCCATTGGGAGGCGTCAGCATCGGCACCGCTCGGCACCGCGACAGCATTAGGGTGGGAGTGAATCCAGTGAGTAAACCTCCCTCCTCGAGATCCCCTATCCTCGGTGAACAAATCATCTATCCATTCCTCAGGTACGTGATGTACAGAAAAGGAGTCCCCCCTATTCACTAGATGGGGGCTCCCCATGACATATCCTTGCCCTGCGAACAGTCCAGGTTGGAAATCAGTACCGGTATACTCCTCGTCCACGCCGACGGGATGCGGTAACTGCAGATTGGGGTCTATTCCCACTAGTATCTCATCAGGTAGTGACTTAAATGTCCAGTCAATTATCGATGAAAGAGTCTCAATGGGCATCAGCAAGATAGCCGCATAGTCATCACGAAAATCCCTGGAACGTTTATTGTAAGATGCCGAAGCCTGGAATAGCCAATCATTGACCATGGCTTTGGGAGTGGGTCTCTCAACTTGAGTTCAACGGATTATGGCACAACACATCAACAACTACGTGATCCCAATGCGGAGCATAGCTCTTGATACGATTCAATTTCTCAATCTCGACATTGTACCCCATTCTGTGGCCCTCAATCTCGGTCACTATTCTTTCCGCCAAAGAAGAATACTCTCCCGGCTTTGCCAATCCGTGTATGTGCACCACTCCTCCCGAATTTGATAGAACCTCCATTGCGGCTCCAATGCTACCTTCAGAGGAGGGTAATAGTCCCATAACTACCCTGTTAGCAACCTTGCCTATTGTTTTCGAAGTATCCCTATTGTCCCCTCGATGGATAGTACATCTCGCCGAGACATCATGCCTTTTCAGGCCCCATTCCAGAGATTTTATTGCGTCATCATTCCACTCGCAACAGTGAACATGACTAGCTTCAGAGTGGACCAGTATCGGGAGGGAATAGTAACCTATTCCCGTGAACAGATCAACCACAACTTCGCCCATACTCACAATTTCACCCATTCTCCTCCTCTCATTCACATTTCCTGCCGAGAACATGCATTTGGTCAAGTGATAACCATAGTCAACACCATTTTCCCTTCTGATCACCCAGTCATCCTCACCGTACACCATCTTTACGCCACTCTTTCTGGTGCTTCCCGAAACCTCGCCCATTATCCCGACTCTCTTGACATCCAAGCCCTTGGCGACAGATTCCCATAGGCCAGGGCCAAGTATTTGTTCCCAATCACCCCCCTTGAAAGAATCAGCTGGAAGTATAGCAATATCAGAGAATCTTTCCCATTTCCGTGGAATGCCATCAGGGGGACTTCTACCAAGAAATGAGGAGATTGAATCGTGCAACCGTTCATGGGGCCCCTCCCTATTCATGCACCCTGGGGTGAACATCACGGATTCAGACTTATGGTATATCACAGCCCCCATCGTACGTGCGTACATGCATCGCGCTGGTCTTGGTTCTGTTGTCCGCGCCATTGGCTCATGCTGCCCCTCCTCCAGGAGATGCTGAAGTAACCAATCTGATTTGTTCAACTTGGGAAAATGGAAATGGTGTTTGCGATGACTATGACTCAGAACTAGACTCTACTCCCAATAATGAGTGGATAGAGGGACATGTTGTGATTTCCATGGAGAGTGCATCATCCATAGGGATGAGTCTAGAACTCGCCATTCATGAGATTCCAAGGGCAGAATTGGGACTATCGGATCTAGACTTACAAGGAGACAGTATCCCCTCAGATGGAATTCCTGCTGACTACATAAGAAACTATCGTGATTTATCGAGAGATGGACTTTCCGTTCAGGACAGGTTAATTGATAGGATAGAAA